>Ga0209581_1000488_pt1 | contig 83143 bp, 74 predicted proteins | sample Coa_R2_FD_187160 | JGI IMG/M metagenome (GOLD analysis project Ga0209581, IMG submission 187160) | Surface soil microbial communities from Centralia Pennsylvania, which are recovering from an underground coalmine fire - Coalmine... | ecosystem: Environmental > Terrestrial > Soil > Unclassified ...
GAGAAGAGGGACGCTCGTCTCTCTGATTGCAGCACTTTTTCAAGCGAGCAACAAAGCGCTTGTTTGGATGATGGGAAGATCACAAGCAGCAGTCACTCGCTTCCTTCTTTGTTTGCTTTGCACGATGAGGAGGAAACCATCAACTGCCAAAGGCGCAAAATCATACAGCTTAGCAAGGAGATTGGCAATGGAAAAGTCCTCACAGGCCGAAGTCTGGCGTGTACTCAGTGAGAGCGTCTTTGAGGAAATGGAAGCTTGGCGCAAAGAGCATCCGAGGGCGACGTTCAAAGAAATCGAAGACGAATGGGATGCCGGGCTTTCAGGCATGCGAGCGCAGATGCTCTCCGATTTGGCGCAGCAGAGCGCCAAACGGGAGTGGAGCGGACAAGAGCCACAGCAGCGCCCCCAGTGCGGGCACTGCGGAGCGGTGTTGCAAGCCCGAGGCAAGCATGAGAGAAGCTTGAGAACGCAAGGGGGCAAAGAGGTGAAGCTGAGCCGACAGTATGGAAGCTGCCCGCAGTGTGGAAGCGGCTTTTTTCCCCCTGGATGAGGAGCTGAACCTCCCTTTGAGCGGATTGACCCCGCATGCCCAGCAGGGACTGGTGGTGTTGGCAAGCATCCTGCCATTTGCCAGCGCAGCGCTGCAGTTGGAAACCCTGTTGAACGTCCAGGTGAGTAAGAGTACTGTGCGTCGGCTGACCGAGCAGGCAGGAGCCTGCTTGCAGCAGTGGCAAGATGCGTGTGCCCATCCCTTGAGTGACCAGGGACCGCAGCAGGCAGCCGGGTCGCGGCTGGCCCTCGCGACCGATGGGGTCTTGGTCCCGGTGGTGCCCCATGAGTGGGCAGAGGTCAAAATGACCACCATTGGAGAAGTAGGCCGAACGAAGCAAGGGGAGCCGCACTGTGAGCAGCTCTCGTATTTTGCGCGGCTGGCAGATGCCCAGACCTTTGGAGATCTGGCCTCTTTTGAGATGCGGCGGCGGCGTGTGGATCAGGCTAAAGAGGTGGCCGCTCTCAACGATGGAGCCGAATGGATCGTTGGCTTCGTCCAGGGTCATCGTGCCGATGCCGTGCGCATTCTGGATTTTGCGCATGCAGCTCAGTACCTCCATGAGATCGAAACCTTAGCCCTCAACGCCGGAGTGACGCTGCCACCGACATGGGCAAGCCAGCAGGTACATGATCTCAAACAGGAGGGCCAGCCAACGTGCTCAAGCAAGTGCGGCGGCTCAGCGAGCAGGCTCCAAGTGAGGAGATGGCCGAGAAAGTGGCCTATCTGTGTAAACGGGAAGGGCAAATGCAGTATCGGCAGTATCAGGCAGACGGATGGCCTATTGGCTCTGGCATTGCCGAAAGCGGCAACAAACTGGTCGTGCAGGCGCGCCTCAAAGGGGCCGGCATGCATTGGGACCGCCAGAAGGTCAATGCGATGCTGGCGTTGCGAACGACGCTGTGTAGTGGTCGTTGGACCCAGGACTGGCAGGTGGTCAGGGACCACTGGCGCACTGCTCGCAGAGAGCGGTTTCGTGTCCGCAGTCAAGCCGCTGTAGCCAGAGCCTCTGCGCGCTTGCAGCACACCTTCTGGCACTTTCCTTTGTCGTTCATTCTGGCGGTTTTCCCTCCACCGCCTCCCGCTCCACCCGTTGCGAAAGGACGAACCGAAGGGCAAAGGCGTTGGGGGCGGCAAACGTTTTCCCAACGGGCCATTCAAGATGGCCGGTTTGCAAAAAAATGAACCGCACCCCAGCACCACTCAAATCTATACTTTCTTCATTATTTCTGCTATACTTCTTTTAGGTGCCATTACCCCGTTGCATATCCTGGAAGCTTTGAGCCGAGCAAGCCTGATTGCGATCCCATGCACTTCAAGAGGATCGAAAATCTCTCATCGGGTCGTTTTGGTTCGAAGACAATGTTCCCAGAACACATGGGTTATTGTGCTGAAGTCGAGTGACCTCTCGGAATACGAGAGGCAAGAACGAAGAAGGAGAACAACGATGTTTCAGACCCGGTTCAAAAGAGCCCTCATGCTGCTTTTCTTGACGCTGGCATTTGCTCTCTCTTTTCTCATCGCGCCTCCGGCAAGCGCCTCCGGCCCCGATTTCTCGCTCTCGGCAACTCCTACCTCGCGAACTGTTCCCAGAGCACAGGATGCTCTCTATACCATCCATGTTCAAGCGTTGAATGGCTTCGCTGGAACCGTCAGTTTTAGCTTCACGGGCCGTCCTAATCACGACAGCGGAACGTTTTCCCCAACGTCGGTGACCGGTACAGGGAATACGACATTTGACATGCGGGCCGCAGAGGATTCTCCTCTGGGGAACTTTACCATTACCGTCATTGGGACCAGTGGCACGTTGCAACATACGATCAAGCTAGCCTTTAATGTGTCTGCTACTGCCCCTGATTTCTCTATGTCGGTCAGCCCGACTTCGCAGACGATTAACCCGGGAGGAACGGCTATTTATCACATCCAGGTTCAGTATTTGAATGGCCTCACCGGAACCATCAATTTTACAGCCGAGGGCGTCCCGAGCCCTGACACCAGTACCGTCTCCCCCTCGTCCTTAACAAGCTCAGGAACCATCACGTTTACCGTGCATAACGTTGGGGCCACAGGAAGTTTTCTGCTCTTCGTCAGAGGGATCAGCGGCGGTTTGGACCACGTTTCCCAGATGGTTTACCAGATAAACTGATCGGTTAGCTGGTTTAGGTCGTAGATCATTTAGCTCTGGGCAGCAGAATCGCTCCCAAAGATTCCCAAGTGCCTGAATACTTCGTCGGGACCAGATTGATCGCGTCCCGACGGCGGATTAGCAGGTTGTGCAAACCTTTTCTCAGTATATCACTTTACAGACGGGCTATATAGCACTATTTGGCTGTTTTTTGGCTAAATACGCCCGATTAGCTCTTGTGTGTACTATAATTGATGAGGAAATAACTACCAATCGAAATTGATTTAGCGAGGTTCATGTATGTTGTCTGCCATCATTTCAGTGCTTTTGCTCATCGTGATGGCGCTGATCATTATTGGCTTCATTGTCAGTGCATGGCGTGAGCAACAGCGCTATAAACAGAAATTAGCAGCCCAGTCGAATATGCCGACGCACCCCCTTGATAGGCACGTCACAGCTATTTTACACTTGCAGAACGGCAGTGTGATTGGCGTCGAAAAACCTGTGCAAATGCGAGCGATGGCGTTGCCAGCTTCGTGGTACAGGCGCCGCCGCACTATTGTCTCGCTTGGCCTGTTGGTAATGCTCCTGCTCACGTTTTTTGTGCAGGATAGTCTGGGGGGCGGGGCGATTCAAAGCCTGACAAAAAGCCTGGGTTTTACCTTCCTCAGCAACGGCCAGCCAACCGATTTCACGCCGATGGCTCATCCCCTGCCCGATACCGCCAGCGTTCGCCTGGTCCGTGTCGATTCTGCCGCGCGTAACCAGTATTATACCGATTATCAATTGCACGTCTGGAGCTACTCTTCCTGCTCAGGGATTGCGATGGAAGAGGTTATGAACGCCTATGGACGGCACCTGATCGCGGCAGATGTTCTCCAGAAGGAGCTTGACCTGGGCGTGTGGAGCGTCAATCTGGGGTTGTTGCGCGAAGAGGGGATCGCTATGACCGCAGCCACCTACGGTTTCGATACCAGCGCCGGCCATACGCGCTCTTTGCAGGATATCATCACTATTGCCAATCAGGGCTCTCCCGTCATTGTCGGCGTGCGTGATAGCTACTATTATCCTGGCGGGCATATATTTGTGGTGCGTGGCGGCGATAGCCAGTATGTCTATATCGCCGACTCTTCCCCCGCCAATTTCCAGCGCATGACATATGCCATGTTTACTAATATGTGGCAAGGCTTTAGCGCCGTACTCACGCCGCGTCCGTAGCCCGTGAGAAGAAGCTTTCCAAAGAGAGCGATTTACCTTACAGTCCATTCGCTGGCGTGAACCGCTCTCTTTGCTTGATAGTTGCCCCTTTACCCCTGTTTATCGATCTTAATCTCTGGTTGTGAGGAATCCTGCCGGTATGGCCTTCCTACAAGCATCAAGCAGATATTCTATCGTGAGAGTTGTGTCAGCTTTAATAGCCTGATAAATTGCACGTCCAATAATTAATTCTACGATATCCGAATGGGTAAATGGTACTTCATTTGCCCCCAGCAGCTTGGGTCGTGTCGCGTCAACGAGTTGATCGATGTCCTGAGGAGAGAAGTTCAGCCCTCGCAGAGAGGTTTCAAACAATGCGCGCCGTGTCTGAGTATCAGGTCTCTCAAAGTGGTGATAATAGCAACGACGCATCAGTGCAGGATCAATGTTTCTAATAAGGTTGGTGGCAAATAAGACAACAATACGTGCCTGCATACCTTTGCGTAAGCTGTCAACACCGACAATAATGGCATCTACAATAGCAATGTTTTCTTGTGCTCCTGAGCTGGCATCTGCTAGTTGTCTGGAGCCTACGATGGCTTCAGCTTCATCGAAGAACAGAAGCATGGGCTCTCCCAGTGTCAGATATTCGCTTTTAATGTGCTCGAAGGCCTTAACGATCATTCCCCCCGCTCGCCCCTGATAACCCATACCACGCATAATCAGACTCATATGGCGAAAATGCACGCGCTCCCTTAAACGTAGAGCGAGTGGCGCTCCAATACTTGTTGCCAGAGCAGTTTTACCTGTACCTGGATCACCGCTAAAAATGATTACTGGCGCTTTACTCGTGGTCACTTTGAGAATAGGTGCGATTGTTCCGTAATGGCGCCTGCTCCAGTATTCTCGCGCTTCATATGGCAAAAGGAGACTGGCCGTCTCTTCGAGAATCTCCGTTTTCTCGATGCCCAGCAGCGAGTCATAGATATTCAGGTAATGTGTTTCAGGCTTTGCTGGATCAAAAACGACCTGCCACATGATAAATTCATCGAATTCAGTATTAGGGGATGTGGTGGGCTGGCCTGGATTCCGCGGCCTCGGTAGATCCTGGTGATCAGCCAGAGCGACATAGATGTTGGTGTTAGTATCGGCAATAAAACCGGTTAAGGGATCGATTTTCTCTAACTGAGCCGAGTAGATAACACGCGTTGACTTGATCTGAATGATCAGTCGCTCCAGTTTGAGGCCGATATCACTCGCTTGAAACAACCGTCCCCTGATTTCCTGTTGAATACCCTGGATGAGGAGAGTTTCAAGCTCTGAGTTAATAGTCCTTAATCCATACTCCCAATGAATTGCCCAGTACAGTGAAGGCATATGCTTGCATCCTCCAAAAGATGTTATTATCCACCCAGATAATCTTTACTGATGTGAAAAACGCCCCCGAAAATGCTCGCCATGAGGACATGCACTGAAAAGCCAAGCATGCTCTCGAAGATGATAGGAAGAGCAGTTGTAACGAGGAATTTTAAGATTTTTCGGCCCCAACCTGGAGTGCTGGCATTGGGATTGCTTTTGATATTTTCTGTAATGCGCTCTATAGCTTGGTCTTCGGATTGCTTCGCTTCGAGATCCATACCCTGTTGTTTATACTGCTCGGTCTTTTTAGCAGTCTCCAGTACAGTACTGCGAATATGGCGTATTTCCTGGTAGACAGCAATCTGTTCCCCTGTGATTGGCAGAACTTCCACATCGAGCGCGTGATTCGTCCATTGTGTATTCTCGATGGGGAGATATTGGCTGTTCACCAGATGAGCAATGGATTGCACTGATCCCTCATGAGCAAGCTCAAAGCCTGCTTCATTGATTTTCGCAATAATGTTTTCCGTCGAGATCAGTGTTGGCAGAGATACCTTATCGGGTGAAATGGTGAGCGTGGTCTCGATTACGACCTCAGCCACTATCACTATGCGTCTGTGTATTTGCCCGCCTTGCATTAGCCTCACTTGCAATAAACTCATCACCTGTCTCCTTTATGAGGTTATCCTGAACTCTTTTCCCTTCGTGCCCAGGTAACCACGCCCATAGAAGCCGAGTTCCCCCCAGGTTCCACCTACAAAGCGTCTGTTAAAGGAAGAACTACGTGATGGAATGTCCCACTGTGTCGCGCTGACAATATTTTGCTGCTCCCATTCGGAGAGGGATAACATAGTCGGCGACCAGATGACCCAGGCAGTAAATTCAGCCGACGAAGGTAGGCGTATTGGGGTTACGGGCTTTCCTCCTCGACCCACGGCTGCTCCTTTAGGATTGAAAGCTCGAACAGCATCGCCATAGAGTATGGCATACTGGTACTCGTGATAGACCAGATTATTAGCCAATGGGTCATGGATAGTAAAACCTAATTCGGAGATGGCATTGTTATGCAGGAAGTTTGAAATTGAGTTAAAATAATCCATCGCCCTATCAAGACTCAAGATGCGAGGGTAGGCATTACTCAGCGAACGTAGATCTGCCAGCACCTGTTGAGCAACATAGAGTACATCCGCCTGAGTAATGTTGTATGTTTCGCTAATAACCTGGCTTTGCATCGCTATCCTTTCATGCTCTCTGTGAATCAGATCGCACTATCATCATCGCCCTATCAACTATCCTCCGAAACCAAACAAGCCCTTTTTCTTGAAGTCAGAGGCCCAGTAAGTATCTTTCATCAGATCATGTTGCTCATTTTTCGGTAACTTGCTAAAGGCAGAAGTCAGAATCGGTTTGATTTTGATATGCGGTGCCTCTTCTTGTGTTGACCGCACAGCTTGCAGTATCTTTAAAGCTTGTTCCCGGCTAGTGCCGATACGGACCAGCTTTAATGAGGCATCCAGTACAAGCTCCCATTCTGCCGCTTCTTTCACAGGTTGTGCTGTATCTAACGAAAATTGCACGCCTTTAATAGATTGCGTGCCAATAGATTTTCTCGCACTATCATAAATGCTTCTACCCTTATCGGCATCCAGTAGCTTTATGGAGATAAGCTGCCGAAGATCATCTTCCAGAGGCTGCAGATCTATAGCTGCCAGAGCAGCGGCTGTCCTGGAAGAAACATCCTCAGCAGCTTTTTCATCATCTTCTGCCCAGATGGTATAGAGTAGCGCCTGCCTCTGGGCTACCTTTGTCATGGTCAGGAAATGCTTTGACCAGTGAGGGTAACAGCTTAAACAAGCAGTACCCTCAGGCACATTCTTGAGGAGCGTAAAGATTTGTTCTAGTGTAGGCCCTGTACGTTTTGGGTAACGGGGATCTTGCATATCGTATTGCCAACTAGCAACAATGTCATCAGGTCTCTCACATTTGTGAATACGTAGTTCAATACTGTCAACTAAATCCTCTGTAAGGCAGGTTACGATGCTGTTGAAAATAGCCATAGGGTCCTGTTTCTGCAAGAGATAACTATAGTATCGTTGTAGTTGGACCATCTCCTGGTTGACTGTGTTTGCCACTTGTAGTAAGTCCATATGAACAAACCTCTTGAAAGGGTAGTAACTCCCTCGCTGCTGATTTCCCAGAAAAAGACTAAAAAGGCTTACCCATGTAAAACGTTGAATACATACATTTTTGGTAGTTCAATTATAGGACGTATATACTTTCAAAGAATCAAATGGATTGATAAGGAAGTCGTTGACTGTTAACGGTATAGCTAACAAAACTTGCTGAAATAACCAGTGGGTTACTTATCATGCCACTGGTTATTTCAGCAAGTTTTGTCTGCGGCAAAGAGGCCCATCTGAGTATCTATTAGATGGGCCTCTGTTGATTAAATCGTTATGGGTGTGACAGGTGGTCCGCTAGTAAATGATGATAGGGGTGTATACCTGCACGAAGTTGTACAGCCAGCCCGCATTCTCTTTCGAGAGATTGACGCAGCCGTGCGAGCCCTGGGCAGAGAAAATGTCGCCGCTGGCATCAGCGTGCGGATAGTTGGTGCCGGGGCCGTAGTCGGCGCGCCACCAGCTATCGTGGAGAAAGTAGCCATTGCTGTGATACTGCATCGCGAAATTGATCGGCGTGTCAGGATACCACTCAGGCGAATTGCGCGGCGTTCCTGGTGCAGGCTTGAAAACGGTGGGCGACTGTTTGCCCTCGACCCACCATACGCCCGGAGGCGTGGGCAGATTGGGACGTCCCGTTGTTACCAGAAACGCATTGACCAGCTTGCCGTTGTCGTAGACGCGCATGGCCTGCTCTTGTAATGAGACAATAACAACTTTCGAATTGGTCTTCCCATAGTGTTGTATCAACTGAAGATCGGCCTGGTGCGGCTGATTATAGGGCGTTTTGTCTGTGCTATTGGCTGTCATGGCCTGGAAGTTGTCCAGGTACATATGCTCATTCTCAATGGCCTGCTGGTAGTCCGCCAGCGTCTGGGCGGAATTCAGGTCGTCCTGTACCCAGCCGCCAATGCCATTCGGCCCATACTCATAACCTAGCGGGTAGTTGGTGTTGTCATAAGCGTTGTGATACTGGTGCTGCTGTCCCCAACTGGCGACTTCCTGCTGCAACTGCTGCTGTAATTTCACGGTTTCCGCTTTCATCGCGGGCAATTTGATGGCTTCAACGTGCGAGTTCAGCGCCGTCAATGCGGTTTTATAGGCTGCCGTGGTTTTTGCGTTTTGCAGCGCCTGCGCATCGGCATTGTATTGTTGCTGGTAGGTGGTCGTATCGCCACCATACTGCTGCATCAAGGCGATCCATTGCTGGAATACCTGTAATTGTGCAGTACCCTGATGCTGGATAGCGGTATCAACGAGCGGCGTTGGCATCGCTTTGATCGTATTGCCACCAGGAACTGAGCCACTTGAACTGCACGCGCTGAGCAGCAAGAGGCAGAGGATGAGTCCGCTTAGAAAGTATATTGAAATGTTCCGCGTTCCAACGACGCTCCCGCGTCTAGCTTCGCTCAGGAACGCGGAATCGAGGTATATCGGCGTATGACGCCGGAGAGTGTTATTTTTTGAGTATTGCATAGGTCATCATCTCTCCGCAAAAAACAGTAAGGTCGTTACTATCATATCATATTCTTTTACTTACTCTATACGAATATATACTTTATCATGTAACATTTGGCTATGAGCTACTTCACAGAGTGCGAATTCGCTCCAGAAGAGCCGTATGAAGCTCTTTCGTGCCTGCGATCAGCAGCGAAAACTTTTCGTGTAAATCAGTAATAGGACGTAATGGTTTACCTTCGTGATCGCTGACGATAGCGCCTGCTTCCAGCGCAATGCAGGCGGAGGCCAGAAACGACTCGGCGGTCAGCTCACCGCCAATATCAATATAGGCGTCATAAGCGCCACTGGCGACATAGACGCTATCAAGCGCGGAACTGCCGGAGCGTCGTATATGTCCGGGAACTGGCTCTTGTTTGAAGAGCGCGAGAATGGCTTCTTTATCACGACCATCGAAGTTGACACCTATCAGGCTGCCCTCAATGGTCCTGGCATCGCTGACCTGGCATCGTCGCCCGTTACGAAAAGCGCCGCCGCCGTTTTTAGCTTCGTAGACGGTGCCGGTAAATAGCTCGCCCACCAGCGCCCATTGGACTTGCTCGGGAAGAATAGGTGCGTCGATAGGCAGGACCGCCAGCGTGACCCCTGCCGTCATAATGCCTCGCGCCACATTCGTGGAACCATCGATAGGATCGATGATGATGCGATACGAGGGATCAGGGGCCGTAGTAAAGGGAGGACTTTCCTCAGTGAGTACCTCAAAGCCAATACCACTTTCCTTGAGTCCACTAATAATCAGGTCTTCCGCATCACGGTCAAATTGCATCGTGGTGTGTTCGTGGGATTGCTGGTATATGTGATCGCGGTCAAATCGCTCAGAATGTATGTAAACGCGCACCTGGCGGAATAGTTGTTCAAGTAGTTCTAGCATAATTACTCTTCGGCTTGTTTTCCAGTTTGCTCAACGTTTCTGTGATTATACCATATCAAGTGAAAAGCCCCAAAATCTCTACAATTGAAGCAGGATCGCGTCGGCTATTTGCTGAGATGAGATATGGTCGAATAAATTCCGACCTTTCGGGTTGTACGCCTCTTTTGAGAAACCGGGTCGAAGGGCCGTCTGCTCTTTTCGTCCCCATCCCACAATGGTTGAACGCTGGCTGTAACCATAGTAGCCCGGGTTGGTACCGCCAAAGAGGGCAACGATCTGCACCGAGTTCTGAGGAGCAAAGCAGGTGTCTTCCTCCTCTCTTAACTGTTTATGCGCCGCAGCCAGATGCATCACGCCGGTATCGCCGGTGACAAAGATGTCTGCCTGGTCGATCAATGCCGCAATCTCCAGCAGATGCGTTCGCGGCTCGGCAGGCATGAGAAAAACGCGATGGGGGTGATGCTCCCCGAGCGTATTCAGCAGATGGAATGAGCGAGCGGTTTCCGTGTAACTTGGCAAAATGTAGACAAGCAGATGCGGACGCGCGGCGAGTACGCTGGAAAGAGCTGCTATGAGCAACTCGATAGGGGGTTTGGTGACGGCGGAGCCCGTATCTGGAGCGATCACCAGCACTTTTCCGTCTTCTTCCTCCATCGCTGCCTCTGCTCGTAAGGTTGCTAACATCCTCCTGGCTTTTTGCACATGCTTCGCGGATAGATAGAGCGGGATGCCTTTTTCCCCCGAAACTGTTGCTGTGGTCTTTCTAAAATAATGGTTAACCATCCCCTTGACCACTGTGCTAACATGGATACAGGCGTGCCTGCGCAAAGCCAGAAAGTGGCGAGCCATTGCAATGGGATGCGGGTACATCACGCGTGAGTGGAGGCGGAAGTAGAGCCCCGGAGCCACTATGCTGGGGAAAATAGCCTCATAGTGTCTCTGCCTCAGCAAACAAGCAACGTCGGCAGCTTCTGGATCAAGTGCAATTCCTCTTAGCCATTGGGTAATATGAGCTCCAGGGAAAAAGACTTTGCTGGTCTCGATAACTCGATTGATCCGTGGGTCATAGGCAAAAACCTGAGCCTGGGTGCTATTACAAAGCACATCTATTGTGCCAGCGGCACAGGGGTCATGTTTGATAATCTGGTCTACTGCACTTAGCCCCACCACAACGGCATCGCCTATCCCCACATCCAGCGTTATCAGAAAACGAGGGGTATCTGGTTTTTCCTGCTTGCAAGGCGTATAGCAGCGTAGGTAGCATTCAGGCATAGGGAAAACTTCGATATCATCTTGATAATAGCATAGATCAACCGATAGAGATAGTTACATAGATACTGTCACCCAGGAACGTATCTTCCTATAGACTGTCACGAAAAGAAAGAGAAGGACGTGTACACGAAAAGAGGAGAGACTCATTACCCGTTGGTGATTACCATAGAACAGCTTATGCAGTCCAGCTATTGCCGAAAAAAGCTGTTTTTACTATATGTAAGTTGTGATATATTATGAATTTGCATACATCGCCGCAACGCCTCACTGTGCGTGAGCAACTGGTGCTTAGTCTTTTATGGTTTGCCCTGAACCTCCCATTGTCGGCGTTGCTGCCCATAGTGATTCCAACCCAGATATTGCTTTTTGTAGCGCCAGGGCAGGTGGGAAACGCCCAACAGGTCACTTTGCTCGCCTGGCTCTCGGCTCTAGGGGCTATCATTACGCTCTTTGTTCCGCCTGTAGTTGGTATGCTCTCAGATTACACGCCAGGCCCTCTTGGTCGTCGCCGTCCCTATATCATCGCCGGCGCTATAGGAGTGTTTATCAGTGTGCCCTTGCTCATCGATGCTGCTAGCAGTATTCTGCTGATAGCTGGCCTGGGCGTTTTGCTCCTGGGGCTCAATATCATCATGGCGGGCTATCAGGGACTTATTCCAGATCTCGTGCCGAACGAGCAGAGAGGAGCTTCCTCGGGCTATATGGGCTTCATGACGATTCTTGGGAATGTGGGGAGTCTTGCGCTCGCGGCCTGGTTGTTTGCGCCGGTGAACTTGCACTCCACGGGGGCGGAGATCATACGAAGAGGGGCGACCCTTTATTATAGTAGCACCATTGTGGTGTTGCTCATCGGCGTTCTCATCACCGTTATAGGGACGCATGAGGCTGTCTTGCCATCTAAGTCCATGACCCTGGCTCAAGTGGAGTCGAAAATAGCGTTTCAGTTCCATCAATGGTTTGCGCACAACTGGCTGAAGCCCTGGCGCGAATATAATTTCACCGTAGTGTTCCTCACGCGTGCGGCGGTCATGATGGGGCTGGCCTTATTTATGACATTTATCGAATATTACCTTGCGAACGTGGAACATGTCGCGAACTTCGTCCAGGCCACGGCCACTGTCGCGGTCCTGGCATTGCTCGGCGCCGTCTTCAGCGCACTTCTGGCGGGAATATTTTCTGATCGTGTCAAGCGTGTCCCTCTGATAAGTCTGGCAACAAGCTGTATGGCGCTGGCGGCCTTCGCCTTTGCGGCCTTGCCCGGTCGTTTCCCTCTCTGGCTGCTTGGATCGCTCTTTGGATTGGGCTATGGCGCGTATATGAGCGTCGATTGGGCTCTGGCCGTCGATGTCTTGCCCTCTTTAGAGACGGCGGGTAAAGATCTGGGGCTATGGAATGCCTCTTCGACCTTACCCACTGTGATTGCGCCTTTACTGGGGAGCTTTATTATCATCCTGGTGCAGGCGCATGCATCAACCGTTCTGGGGTACCGCCTCGTCTTCGCGGCTGCAACGTTTTTTCTTATTCTAGCTGCGGTAGGAGTGCTATTTGTGCGTGAACAAAAAAAAAGCGATCCAGGGTCTGTTGCTAATGAACAGGCTCAGCGGAAGGTGACAATCGGATGGAAACTGGCGTTGCGAACGCGAGCAGGCAAAGCGCGTGGGTTCCTTCTCTTCTGGCCGTTGTGGGAACGCTTCACGCGCTCAATATGGCATCTACGGCCCATTCCCCATGCCCCACACCATTTACTGGAGGTGCGCTTTACGCGTTATAACGGTCGGGCCATTGATTTGTCCGATGGCACACATGTAAGCAGGGGAGATCCTATTATCGAGCTGCATTTTCGCAATCGGGCGCTGCTTGAAGTGGGAGAGCAGTTTCCGGTATGGAAGTATATGCATCTGGTCGTGCAAAATCTCAGGGCGCTCGCTTGCTGGATGCAGGGGCCGGATTTCCCCGCTGAGCCACTGGCGATCTATAGTACGACGTTATTATATCGCGCTGCGCCTCGCCTGGGCTTTACGCTGCGGCCCCGTCCTAAGAGTGTGCATGCCCACCTGGAGCGTTTCTTTATGATGGGGCTGCTGGTGCTTTACCACCGGCAAGGTGGCGCGCGTCTTCTTCATGGGACAACCTATGGCACATATCCACAGGAGACCTGGATGTCGCGAGAAGAGTTGCTCAGACGTTATGCGACTCCTGCTCTCTCGGCCTCAAAAGGGGCGGCAGGAGCCAGTAGTTAACTTGACCCGTTTGCGGCCAACGAAACTAAGAGAGGGATGACGGTTGCTGTTGAGCTGCGGCCTTCCCCTCACGCACAAATAAGATGGATATCGCCGCTATGATGAGACAGAGGGAGGCCACCAGGAAGATCAGGCGATATCCTAGCTCTATCTGTCCAGATCTATTCGCCACGTTGATGATGAGATTCCCCAGCAGCGGGGCGAGAATGGCCGGTAAGTTCATGGTGGCATTCCACATTCCCAGCCCCTCGCCGGCTGTCTCCAATGATGGCAAGGCATCGACCGACAGCGCCCAGTCAACGCTGGTATACGCTCCGTAGCCTAAGCCGAAAAGCGCCCCCAGAGGCCAGAGCCAGCTTATCATGTTGGCGGAAGTCACGACGAAGGCGAGAGAAGCCATGCTCATGCAAAGCGTGGCTACGCAGACAATTGGCGCGCGCCGCTTCACGCGGTCTGAGAGCACACCAAAGACAATGCCGCTCACAACTCCCCCGCCCAGCGCCAGCACCGCCACCAGCGCCGTCACCTGCACAAAATTCGTGATATGTTGCACGCGCGCAAAATAATATTCAATATACGTCATGAACAGGGCGAGGCCGAGCATGATGGAGGAACGCGTCAGGAAAACAATGATGAAGTTGTACGAGTGCCAGGGGGCGCTCCATCCATGCGCAAACCAGCGAGCAAACCTGGTTAGGAACTTCTCCTGGCTCTCTTCCGAAGAAGATTTATCAGGCGCCAGAGGCTTTTCATGGACAAAAATAAGTGTAATGATGATGGCGACGAATAAGGCAGCGGCGCCGGTGATATAATAGATACTGGCATGCGTGCGAATGATGCTCTGGCTGTAAGCATTCTGGTTGACTCCGCCTAAAAGCAAGGCGGCCAGGCCCAGGCTCGCGACATTGCCAAGAATAGTCATTGCCCCCACGTAGCCCGAGGTTTCTCCTCGCTGCTCTTTAGGCACAAGGTCCGGCACCAGGCTTTGATAGGCCGGGGTAAGAACATTATTGCCCAGGTGCAGCAGCGAAAGACCGATCAGAAAAATCAAGATATTGGTAGATAACGATAGAAACGGCGTGCTGCTGATCAATAAAAGCCCTCCAATAGCGATATAGGGCCGCCGCCGACCGAATTTCCCTGTTGTATGATCTGAAAGCGTACCTACCAATGGCGGCATGCAAAGAGATAGGAAGGAGGCCACCGCCGAAAGCCAGCCAAGAAATATCGCTTGTTGAGCGTCTCCCACCCGCCCGGCGGGAATGAAAAGTAGGATCTGGATGGGAATGATCACCGGTAAGAGAGCTGCATATTGCAGATTAATGGAAAACCATAATATATTGAGCACCAGTTCGTTGCGAATCGAAAGTCGAGCTATTTTATTCATATCCCTGGAAAAACCCTTTATCTGTTAGTCTGTGAAGTAAGATACTGTGCCTCTAGTACAGAGAGTAAAACGAATTAATATCTTCTGTGATAATGTTTTTATGCACGTCCCCTAGATACTATACTATATCTATCGCGCATATTCACCCTGCTTTGGGAAAAAGGACCCCCTCGGGTCTACTATTAAGCAGCACGTTATACATAGCGATATAGTTACATGGGATTCTAAAAATGGGCCGCATAAAGATTTAGTATCTGCCTGATATAATGATAGTTGATAGGGCTTGCGTTTTTTATCATGTATTCATGTACAGCAGGCTTTACCAGGAAGCGTCTTAACGGAGCAGGTGTGATATGATGGGGCTTATGATCTTCTCTTGCACGATAACCGGTCTTCTCCTTCTCCTTTTCGCGCACCTGTTGATCAACTTGCTCAGCGTTCGCCGTTTACGCACTGGCCTGCAAAAAGGTACATTAGATGAGCCCTTCGTCTCCCTGCTGGTACCGGCGCGTAACGAGGAGGCGTCTATTGAGATGTGTGTGTACTCGTTGCTGAAACAGCGTTATGAGCGGCTAGAAGTACTTGTGCTTGACGACCGGAGCAGCGATGCGACGGCGTCAATTGTCCAGCGCATCATCGATGCATTACCGCTCGAACAAAAGGAACGCTTGCAGCTCTTCTACGGGGAAGCATTGCCGCCCGGCTGGGTGGGCAAAAATTTCGCCTGTCACCAGTTATTTCAGCACGCGCGGGGCGATTACCTCTTCTTTACCGATGCCGATACCGTCCATGCCCCAGAGATGGTGAGAGCAGTTATTGAGCGGATGCGCGGCCTCAATGTTGATCTGCTCACGGCTCAGTTAGGCTACGAACTCCAAGGCATAGGGGAACGCATGATTGTGCCGTTGCTCTATTTCCGCGTCTTTACGCTGCTGCCTCTGACGCTGGTGAGCCGGCGACCGGAGCCGATCCTGGCGGTGGGGAATGGGCCGCTGCTCTGCTTGTGTCGTACGGCGTATGCAGCGGTGGGAGGGCACCAGGCGATCAAAGGGTGTATTTTGGAGGATGTTTCCCTGGCCCGTGCCGTCAAAGCAGCAGGCTACCGCATGGCATTTGTGGATGCGGTCGATATGATCTACTGCCATATGTATACTTCTTTCGCCAATACATGGGTTGGCTTCTCAAGAACTTTTTTTGCTTTCTATAACTACTCGCCGCTGGCTGCGCTTGCCATCATTCTGCTTGACCTCGCGCTTTTCGTCGCCCCTCCGCTGCTTCTTTTGCTCTCGCTGATTGCGCCTCTTCCTCCCATAGTGGTACTCCTTGCTTTGAGTAACTACAGCATAGCGGTCATGATGCGCTTACTGTTGGCGCTACGCTTTGCGCGCTTTCAGAAATTGTTGGCGCTGCTCCTTTGCTTCCTCCATCCGGTCGCTATCATTTTAGGATGCTTGATTTTGCTGAACTCGATGCACTGGCATTACCGCAAGCGAGGAACGGCATGGAAAGGCCGGTATTATTCTTCTTGACAGAGGGGTGTAGCAAGCCAGAATGCTACCGGGAGCATTGCCAGTAACGTTCGACAAAGCGAGAGGGTGTCTCGGTGCGTGCATACTCTCTGATCATCTCTCCAAAAGAGGAAGGGGGGAAAAAAAGCATGGCGTGCTGCGATTGATAGAGGCCAGCCGCGTGAATGCGTTGTTCCAGGCAAGGCGTGATATCGATCTCAAGAGGCACGAGATGGTATGATTGTGCCTGTGCCGTCACCTCATCCGGCAGATAAGCTGCATAGGGGAAGTCTTCGAAAAAAAGTAATGTGGCATGATCAAGCGTGCTGAGAGCTGCCTGGAAGATCATGCAATGATCTCGATGGCCGCCAATCCCAAGAGGCGCAATCACCTTCGCGCCTGGATAGGCTGCGTGCAGGTCCGCGAGCCAGCGGCAGAGGGTGGGGAAAAGAGGCTCGCGGCTGAAGTCAACATCATAGCTGTTAATCTCGCTGAGTTCGGATAAAGTGGGATCGCGATAAATTACCTCTAGCCAGTTTAGCCACAGATAATCAACGCCGAGCGCCGCCATAGCCTGCTCATCCTCCTCTTTACGCACGCGATAGGGAGGAACTCCTTCCGGTACCTGCCAGAGTTGGTGACAATCGCGCGCCAGGGGCGGAAAAGGCGGCTGGGGATCGCCCGCGAAAAGGGTTACGACAAGCGAGCGTAACCCTTGCGCTTTCTGCGTGCAAATGCTTCCAGCGCATGAGAATGTTACATCGTCAAGATGAGGGGAAAGATAGATATAGTCATAATTTTCGTCACTCATGACTTTTCTGACGTAAGGATAGTTTTTGAGCAACGCTGACATCATCTGTCTGCCTCGTAGAATGTTATTATGGACATAGTACTATTATATTGCAAGAGCCAACAGTCGGCCTGCGAAATGGTTGCAGGACTTCTCAACAGTTGTCTATTCATCCAGAACGGCTCGCTTGCGAGCCGTTTGGCAGAGGAAGGTGTCGGGCTGTGGGCACGGCCCACAGCCCGACACCTTCCTCTGCCTGTGAGCGCCGAAGGCGCGAGCGCGCAGCGACGTTTGAGAAACCTTGAAGATGATTGTTGGTGTCTACCCAAAATAGGAGGTAGCAATGGCAGATATCGTCCCATATTTAGAGCGGATCTGTGCTCGCTTCGCTCAACCGGAGATGCGAGCGGCTTTTCGGGGCTTTGCCAAAACTATGCAGTTTACCTTCCCCGATCTACAGCGCGATTTTACCCTGAGCATTGCTGAAGATGGCAGCGCGACATTGGCGGAACAGACGCTTCCCAGGCCAGACGTCAGGGTGACGGCGAACAGCGATCTATTGGCAGGCATCATAGACCGCACGGTCAATCCTATCCAGGCGTACATCACCCGCAAGCTCAAAGTAACGGGGCAGATGGAGGATTTGTTGAGGTTACAGAAACTGCTTTGAGATTGATAGTCTTATGCTTTTGGATTATGCAGCGCTATATCTTAAAAATACGAGGTAATGCCTATGCTTCGCTGAATAGATAAAATTTATACGAGCATAAGGAGTGGGGGATTGAGGCCCCTTGAGTGCAGGGGCAAAGCGTCTCTCAGCCAATGATCATGCGAGATACCATCCAGAACGTTTTTCAACGCTACCACGAGGAGATTCTTGAAGAACTGCATCATGCATTGCTCTTACAACAGCAGTCGCTAGTCGAAGAGGTCAACTGTGAGGCTCTTTCACTGGTATACGGGCAAATGCAGTATCACCTGGGCTGGCTTGATCGGCAATTTCGTCCTATCGAGGGACATCCAGGCAAACTGCTGCGCCCCAAGCTGCTCCTATTAAGCTATGAGTTGGCTTGGGCGCAGGAACATCTCTCCGCAACGTATCTGCAAGCACCCTCGCTGCGACCAGCATTGCCCGCGGCGGCTGCCATCGAGCTGGCTCATAATTTTACGCTGCTGCATGATGATATTCAGGACGGGGATGTCGAGCGCCGTCATCGCGCCACAGTCTGGTCTCTCTGGGGCATTCCTCAGGCGATTCTCGTCGGGGATGCTATGCTGGCGCTGGCGCGTCTCCATCTCTGGAGGGTGCTGGATGAAGATGTAGAACCTGCAACTGCTCTCCAGCTAGCGAAATTGTTCGATGTTGCACTGCTCAAAGTGACCGAGGGACAACACCTCGATATGTCCTTTGAGCGGCAGCCAGAGGTGTCCCTTCCAGGCTATGAGGAGATGATCAGTCGCAAGACTGCGGCCTTGATGGAGTGTGCGACGGCGATGGGGGCCAGGCTAGGTACCTGTAATCAGGAGATGATAGGGGGCCTGGCGCGTTTCGGTCACATGCTAGGGCTGGCATTTCAGGTACGAGATGATATGCAGGGAATCTGGGCGACCGAGGCTGAATCCGGTAAGCAACCTGCTGGCGATATCTATCGACGTAAAAAGAGCCTGCCTCTTCTCCATGCCTTCCAGGATGCTTCGGCGGCTGATCGGGAGGTCATGGCAAAAATGTATGCTCAAGAAGCTCCGGTTACCGGGGAGCAGGTGCGAGAGGTTCTGGCGATCTTTGCTCGAACCGGGACCAGAGCGTATTGCAAACAGTTCCTTGTCCGGCAGTGTCAACAGGCACGGTCGGCGCTGGCTCAGGTGGCAACAGCTAATAGTGCGCTGGCCGAACGCACCCGGGCCGAACTGGAGGCGCTGATCGATTTTGTAGAGGGAGAGTAACGCTACTCCCTCTATGATCGTAATGTCGGCAAATCTGCGGCGCTCTGGGCAACCGCAAACGAGCAGCTCATATGGACCCGGGAGCGTACTGGTTAACGATCTGAAGTACGATGCTGCGGCTGAGCTTTCCATCTCCACGGGCTAAAGCGTCCAGCGTCGCATAGGCCAGGGCGAGCGGAATGATACAAAAGTCTAACACGGGACCAGGAGGAAGGGCGCGATTATAGGCATCAGCCAGGGCGAGGTTGCGCCGGGCATAGGTATGCATATCCTCTGCCTGCCAGCCGGGCGGAAAGAACTCCACCCCACGCGCAACGTCCTCCGCGTGGTTGCGCAGAATATTGACGGCTTGCAAGCCTCGCCCGAAGCCTACAGCGTAGGCGCGGTTAGAAGTTGTTCCGTTATACCAGGTCCACAGGTCCGACAGCAGCAGACCAACCGAGCCGGCAACTCCAAACGTGTAGCGGTCCAGGTCTGCTTCTGTCTGGATGCTCCAGCCGTTGTCCGCCCACTGAGCCATACGGTCCGCCATAGTTGCCGTTGCCTCCCACACGCGGGGAGCGATGGTGGGAGGCGCCAGCGAGGCCCAATCGCCGATGCGCAGCGTTACTTCGGGAAGCTCCTGCTGGTGATGATTGAAAGCCATTGTAAAGTCACTGGCAGCAAAAGTTGTTTGCAGGATGCGGCTGATGGAGCGTAGCAGCATAGACTTTGTCTGATTATCCAGCCCGGGGTGGTCTTCTATCTCATCAATAGCGCGCAAGCACAAGTAGCCAGCCATCACGGCATCCTGTAGTCTGGTGGGCAAACGACTGATAGGGATAAAAAACGTCCGGCTGGTTTTTGCCAGCATCGCCAGCGCATTTTCATTCATGCTCATTATGTTAACTCCTTCCACTAACAACCTTTACTCAACAGCCATGTTGCCTGACATGATGCCAAGCCCGACTTTCAGTACCTGCCCTGCCCGTAGAGCATAGCGAGGCGCTTCGTGGCTGAGCCAGAGCAGTTCTCGCCAGAGTTGTGGTTGCAGCAGCGCTCTGGTGGGTTGCAACCAGTCTGGAGAGATGCCGTGTTCTGGATTATCCAGTACGACCCGAATCGTCGCCACGCGCAAGTTTCGTGCCGCGAGCAGCCCCGTCTCCATATCGGCAGCCATAAAGCCCTGGTGGTACCAGCGATAGCGATCATCGCCAACGACGAGGGATTGGGCGGTCAGCAATGGACCGGTGTGCATTTGGAAATGTAACCTGCGCGCGGCAGCCTCCAACGCTTGCCTCATGGCGGTATCGCAGTGCATGATGCTGCCGTCTGCAAGGCCAACCCATCTGGGAACCAGCACCGTTCCTGGCAGCAGATCAGGTGTGAGCGCGCCTGCCAGCCCGCACACAACTACGATGGATCTTCGGCTAGCGCCTCGCCAACGAGCTAGCCGCACCCCTGCAAGGCTCACACGCGCATGGGGAAGCATCCAGCGCACAGCCCAGTATTCAAGGAGGGTTGGCGCCAGAATCTCCACATTATGTATTGCCTGTAACGATGCGGCATTTTGGTGATCAGTATGATAATGCCTCAAAGCTTCTCCATTATTGGTATGTCGTATAGCCATTGTCCCGATACCACTGAACCGCGCGTTCCAGGGCCGCAGTCACCGACGTTGCTGCATAGCCAAGCTCTGATCGGGCTTTGGCAGAGCAGGCATACATGTGATGGCGAGCCATACGTACACCTTCGAGGGGGATGAGCGGCGCGGCCATGCCATCTGCCCTGTGGCGCAAGAGCTGACAACGCAGCTCGTCGGCCCAGCCGAGGGTGAGAGCTAGCGTAAAGGGAATGCGCACCGTCGGGGCCGGGCGACCGCAAATCTCGGCCAGGCGTTTCCAGAGTTGAGGCAGGCTAATATTTTCACCGCCCACCAGGTAACGCTCTCCAGGGCGTCCATATTGTAGCGCCAGGACATGCGCTCTGGCGACGTCCTCCACCGCTACGATGTTTAAGCCGCCGGATAATGTGGCGAAGATGCGTCCACGCATGAAATCCACCACCATCTTTCCCGTCGGGGTTGGCTTCCAGTCTTCCGGTCCAACGGGCGCGGTCGGCAAGACAAGGACAACCGGTATCTGTGCCGCCAATGCTAGCCGCGCCTGCTGTAGCTTCGACCTGTGGTATGCTGAGGCATCGTCTTCTACGTCCCAATCATCTTCAGTTGCCGGGCGTTCCCCATGAGCCGGTCCCACCGTTGACGAGCTTGACGTCACAACGGCCCGCTCGATGCCTGCGAGCTTTGCTGCCTCCAACAATCCGGCGCTGCCCTGCACATTGACGGCAAACATCTTCTGCTGCATATGTGGCGCAAAAGAATAGAGGGCAGCCGCATGTACAAGGTAACGGCAACCCATCATCTGTTGGACCAGATCGCCTGGACGCATGATATCGCCCTGGACAGCAGTACATCCCTCAAGAGAAGGTAGCGGCCTGGAGCCCGGGCGTACCAGTGCGCGCACGCGGTAGCGAGCTGCCAGCAAGGCCCGTAATATGTGGCTGCCCACAAATCCGCTGGCCCCCGTCAAGAAGACCAGCTCACCTGTTCCTATCCCCTGTTGTGGTTGCTCAGCCATCAGCTCTCGCCCGCCGTCTCTTTAAATTTCTGCCCAATCTTATATTGCCACGCAGCACATCAACGGTAGCCCGTAGTGACTCACGCGGAGACTGCATGGTGGCGATTACTGCCGATGGTTCGTAGCCACAGTGCGCCATGCAATTGGCGCAACGAGGGTCTTTGCCTCGCCCATACTGTTCCCATTGCGTCGTCTCGATCAGCTCGCGATAAGAGCTGGCATATCCATCGGCCAGCAGATAGCAGGGGCGCTGCCAGCCCAGTACCGAGTAGCTGGGAATCCCCCAGGCAGTGCAGGCAAAATCGACCTTGCCCTCCAGAAAATCCAGGAAGAGCGGGGAGTGGTTCAAGCGCCAGCGTTTGCGCTTGCCACCGGCAAAGGCTTGACGAAAGATCTGGTGTGTGCGCTCAACCCCGAGAAAGTGTTCCTGATCTGGTGCTTTCTCATAAGCATAACCTGGAGAAATTTGCATGGCGTCTACCTGCACCTCGTTGTTCAGAAAGTCGAGCACAGCGCGGATGCTGCTCGCGTTATCCTGTGCGAAGAATGTTGTATTGGTGGTGACGCGAAATCCCCGACGTTGCGCTTCCTCGATGGCTTCGATGGCCTGATCGAATACCCCCTGCCGGTCAACCGATTGATCATGGCGTTCCCGTAAGCCATCAATGTGGATCGACCAGGAGAAATAGGGCGATGGACGAAACTGATCAAGCTTCTTGCTCATAAGAATAGCATTGGTGCAGAGGTAGACGAAACGCTTACGTTCAAGCAAGGCCGTCACGATCTGACCGATCTCGCGATGGATCAGTGGTTCCCCGCCTGCGATAGAGACGATGGGCGCACCACACTCCTCAACGGCATCGATGCATTGTTGCACGGAGAGCCGCCGCGCCAGGATATCCTGCGGATGCTGGATCTTGCCGCAGCCAGCACAGGCAAGGTTACACTGGTACAACGGCTCTAGCTGCAACACCAGTGGAAACTTGTCACGGCCCCTCAGCCGTTGCTGGATGACGTATAGCGCGATCTGAAGATTCTGGCGTAGCGTGATCGCCATAACCTGTTCTCCTTCCCTAATAGCAGCGATCAGTTGTATCAGGCATGTATATGTAGTATTTCGGTTGTTTTCGTAATAATCTCTACTTTACTAGTATATACTTGTTGTAATAATCTCTATTTTTCATATTCGACGAAGGAAAGCAAACCGGATAGGGGTGAGTGATAGAGCGGAGGCTACATCCTTCTTTCTCTTGCGAAAGGGTGACATATGGAGACAGATAAACTGAACAAGGAGGTGGGGTCTGAGTCGAAGCAATCGCTGGAACGTGCGGTACAATGGTTGCTGGAGCGGCAGGATAGTGAGGGCTGGTGGTGCGGCGAACTGGAAACAAATGTGACCATGACGGCAGAGCATGTTCTGCTGCTGCGTTTTCTGGAGCTCGATCTGGAGCGGATCAAAAACGGAGCCGTTCGACACATCATCAACGATCAGCGCGCAGATGGCTCATGGGCGCTCTACTTCGGCGCTCCTGCCGATCTAAGCACCACGATTGAAGCGTATGTTGCGCTCAAGGTGCTCGGTGTTGATCCTGGCTGCGATGTGATGCGGCGCGCGCTCAAAGTTATTCACCAGCAGGGGGGAGTGGCGAAGGCCAGGGTTTTTACGAAGATCTGGCTGGCGTTATTCGGTCAGTACCCCTGGCCCGGGATTCCCACCATGCCGCCGGAGCTGATCTACCTGCCGCCCTGGGTCCCGTTCAACATCTATGATTTCGCCTGCTGGGCGCGCGGCACTATCGCTCCGCTGCTGATCGTGCTCTCGCGACGTCCAATAAAGTCGCTGGGGTGCAATGTATCCGAACTGATAGCTCCAGGCACCGAAGGCTTACTTGCCCGCGTCCCCGGTTCAGGTCTTTTCTGGTGGAGCGATAAGCTTCTCAAGCTCTATGAGGCGGGGCCGTGGCAGCCTGGCCGCTCGCGTGCGCGGCGGCGCGTGGTCGATTGGATTGTAGAGCGACAGGAGGCCGACGGGAGCTGGGGAGGCATTCAGCCGCCCTGGGTATATTCGCTGATCGCGCTCTCCCTGGAGGGTATGGGAATTGATCACCCTGTCATGCGCCGGGGAATCGAGGGGCAGGCGGGCTTTGCTCTGGAGGATGAAAGTGGGTGGCGTTTTCAAGCCTGCATGTCTCCGGTCTGGGATACCGCCTGGGCGCTGCTGGCGTTGCGGCGCGCCGGCGTGGCTCGCGCTCACCCTGGCATACAACGCGCCGTGCAATGGCTTTTGCGAGAACAGATCTCCACGGGCGGCGACTGGCAGGTGCGCTGCGGTCGCGTCCCCTGTGGCGGCTGGGCATTCGAATTCGAGAATGATACCTACCCAGATATCGACGATACGGCGGTCGTCGTCCTGGCATTGCTTGAAGCCAGCTCAGAGCCGGTCGTGCGGAACGCTGTGGAGCGCGCTACGCGCTGGGTGCTGGTCACGCGGTCGAGTAACGGAGCGTGGGGCGCATTTGACAAGGACAATACGCGCCAGATCGTCTACCGGCTGCCGTTTGCCGACTTCGGGGCATTGTTGGACCCGCCCTCCGAGGATGTCACGGCGCATGTACTGGAGATGCTGGCCCACGTCGATGCTCCAGGCAAACAGCAGGTCATACAGACGGCGCTCAAGTATCTGCGGCAGACGCAGCGACCGGACGGCGCCTGGTACGGTCGTTGGGGCGTCAACTACATCTATGGAACGTGGTGTGTGCTCTCGGCGCTTGCTGCGTTCTGCAAAAATGGCTATGCGGTACAGGATATGATTGAGCGTGGCGCTTCCTGGCTGCTGGCGCATCAGAACAGCGATGATGGCTGGGGCGAGTCCTGCTATTCTTACGAAGATAGTTCCTTTGCGGGCGTCGGGCAGAGTACGCCGTCGCAAACAGCCTGGGCCGTCTTAGCCTTGCAAGTAGCCGGTATGGGCCGGCATGCCGCCTGTCTGCGTGGCCTGACCTATCTGCGCGAAACCCAGGTGGATGGCACCTGGCAGGAGCGAGAGTATACAGGCACAGGCTTCCCACGCGATTTCTACATCAATTACCACCTGTACCGGCATGTATTCCCCACTATGGCGCTGGCGGGAGCCTGTGATGATCAGGTATAAAGCTGAAGCCTGAACTGCCGTAGGGACCCGATTGATCGCGTCCAATTTATTGCATATCCGCCAAACTCACTGCGCATCGTTTCCTTCCGCTGAAAATCGTCGAGGAGAAGGCACTGTCAATGCTCTCGTTGATCAAAAACGAGCATTGGCTGCGCCCTCGACGAGGATAGCGGCGTTCGAGGCCGCCTGGGAAGGGACAAGGGATGTTCGGGCGATAAATCGGGGGCGATAAATCGGGTCCCTACGAGGGGAAAGGGTGCGTTTTGGCGTGTGTCGCCGTTGCCTGCCTCAGTTGACTATAACGCGTATAGATCCATTGTACCAGTGCCAGCGCGCCGATGCCGACAAGCAGGTGAGCAGTTTGAATCAGCCAGTGCAGATCGCCAATGAGCAGTCGTGGTTGCGTCAGGCCAAAAACGGGCAGGATCAGCGCATAGACAATAGCGGATGCGCCCAATATCCTCATACCGCGCATGAAAAGCATGACAATGCCAAGAACGATCATGGAGAGCGCGAGCGAGATGCCAAGCAACATATGGATGCTGATAAGATCAATTTGCGCGATCCAGAACGACAATCCAAGTAGCAATGCTCCCACACCAGCCACACGAGCAACCCATACTATGATGCGTATCCCCATCATAACCAGAACTCCTTTTCTTTTTTTTCGTACATGACCTAGAAAGTAGTGTCTTGAGGCAAAAGTGTAGCCGGCAGAGATGACAGCAATGTGAACATTTAGAGCATTTTTTGTCATCGATCTGTCATCTTGATATGTGATAATCAGCACAGAATATAGAATGATCACCTGCGTTGTTGCAGATAGGCTAAAACAAGAGGGAATATTCTCAATGCGAGTCCTTGTGGTAGAAGATAATCATCGGCTTAATGCGTCTCTCCAGATGAACCTGGCTCATGAGGGATATAGCGTCGATACAGCCTATGATGGGCAGGAAGAGAGAACGAACATGACAAAGCGATGACAAAAAAAGAGGTCAAAGTTCATGTCCCTGTCACCCCCGAAAGCTATACTCTGGGTACAGATCGTTGATCTGGTTCAAAAATAGCTAAACAGCGCAAGTCTAAAGAAAGAGAGAAATTTTATGCATTGGGGGAATGATACATGGCTTCTGGCTCCTGCCCTCGTTATTCTGGCTGGTCCTCATGGCGCTTCTTATATGGGGCGCGATCCGCTGGTTCAACGGCAGAAGCGGGCACATTCGCGCATACTATTCTGGCATGCCACATTCCGACACGCCGCCAACCAGGCTTTCAGCGTTAGAAATCCTTCACCAGCGTTACGCACGCGGCGAGATCGACGAAATCACCTTCAATCAGATGCGTGAACGGCTGCAAGGGAGTGATGGACCCAGGTACGAGTAATCTGTAGCAGCTTGCTACTCTATGAAAGCACCTCAAGGAGATGATGCCAGAGTCTCCTTGAGGTGCTTTATGTAAAGCTTTATTCAACACATAGCTTTTCTGTCATGAAAAAAATCTTCTGAAAAAGGCTTTTGAGTCGCTGTAATGCTTCGTAGAGACCTGATTCATCGCGTCCGATTTATCGCCCGTTCTTCACTTTTATCATATTTCTCGATCACCTTTGCTCTTAGAGGGGAGGATCAGGTGGAGCTATACAGCATTGCCTATTTGCTCAGCTTTGTGCCATACTGAGACTTGGAATAGCCCTGTATGATAGCTCTCGTCCCATAAGCAGGAGAAACCTGATGTCAACCTTTCTTAATGAATCGACTCTATACCATCTCTTATAAAATCATGGAAAAAGAAAAAGGAGCGATTTCGTGAGCGAAACCCAAAAAACATCTCTACATGACATTCAGGAGCAGCAAACGATTAGCCTCAGCGATGAATTTTTGCAAGCACTGGTACAGGAACTTGATCATGAAGATATCGTAGGGATAACACTGGGGGGTAGCTATGCGCGGGGAACTGCGACTCGTTATAGTGATGTCGATCTGGCCTGTTTCTGGCGCGAAGGGTTGAGGCCACCACCCAAGCGTTTCATGTATCGGCAGGGCAAGCTAATTAGCATCAAAATGACTTCGGTGACCGAGATTCGTGAGATGTTGAAGCGACCGCAAGCGGTCATTCTCTTTGCCAGTGGCAAACATCAACTTTTGTTGGACAAAGATGGCTCGGTAGCTCGTTTACTGGCGGAGATCGAGGCGTTTCGCTGGGAGGATCTCCAGGCGGCGGCGAATGAGAATGTCAGTTTATGGATGATGCTCAAGGCTGAAGATGTCCAGAAGGTGCTGCGCGAGTTTCAACAGGAGAACGCAGCGGGGCTAGCTTTTGCGATTAGCAATCTGGTCGCGGAATTAACGCTGCTTACAGCTCTCTGTCACGGAACATTGATCACCAACAACAGTACCTACTACCAGCAGGTCCAGGAGGCGGCGGGTCTCGACTCGGTCTGGACGCGTTACCATCGTATCGCAACAGGTCTGGAAGCAGGTCCGACAGATATTGCACCCCTCAGAGCGCAAGGCATGGCTGCGCTCCACCTTTATCGTGAGACATTTGCTTTTGCCAGACCGGTGATGCAAGCTGCACATGTAGAAATTGTAGCACAGGTTTTGCAAATTGTACGGTCGGCGGTGGAACAGCTTCCACTTACAAAAGAAGAGCGGCGCTGGCTCAAGAACGGGGTATAAGCTAGACTCTCCTGTCGGCATCGTGCGCGCCCTTGCAATCTCTTAGTGTGCGAGTCTATAATCGAAAGCACAGCAAACAGCCACTCGGCACACTTATAGAAGCGAAGGAGCGCACTGCACATGCCCTCATACAATGGACGTATCGCCATCGTTGGCGTCGCTGAGTCAGATTACGGTCGAGTTCCCGATAAGACAGAGCTGCAACTCCACGCGCAGGCTACCTGGCGGGCGTTGGAGGATAGCGGGCTGCGTAAGGACGATATCGATGCGGTGTTCTGTAGTTCCCACTCGATGGGGATGCCCACCGTCATGCTCTGCGAATATTTGCGGATCAACCCGCGTTACAGCGATAGCACCTCTATTGGTGGCTCCTCATTCGAGGCCCACCTGAACCACGCGGTAGCAGCCATTCGGGCAGGCAAGTGTGAAGTGGCGTTAATTACCTATGGAAGTAATCAGCTTTCCAGCCGTGGACGCATGATCGGCACGGGAAGTCGTCCCGCGACCATTCCCGAAGCAACATACGAAAGCCCCTATGGCAATACGCTGGTAGGAGCCTATGCGATGGCTGCCCGCCGCCACATGCATCAGTATGGAACGACTTCAGAGCAACTGGCTGAAATAGCCGTTGTTACGCGTCGTCACGCGGGGCTAAACCCACTGGCAATGTATCGTGAACCAATTACCGTGCAGGATGTGCTCAACTCGCGCATGATCGCCGATCCTCTGCACCTGTTGGATTGCTGCGTCGTCAGCGATGGGGGAGCGAGCATCCTGGTGACGACCGAGGAACGTGCGCGCGATCTGAAGCAAAAGCCCGTCTTTGTGCTGGGCAGCAGCGAAAGCCATACACACGCCCATATTTCACAAATGCCCGATCTCACCGTCACCCCGGCAGCCATCACCGGTCCGCGCGCCTTTGCCGAAGCTGGCGTCACGCCGCAAGATATCGATATGGCGATGATTTACGATTCGTTTACCATCACTGTGCTGCTCATCCTCGAAGATCTGGGCTTCTGCAAAAAAGGCGAGGGCGGCGCATTTGTGCAAAACGGACGCATTACGCTGGGAGGCGAGCTGCCGATCAATACCGATGGCGGCGGGCTTTCCTCCAATCATCCGGGGATGCGCGGCATCTTCCTGATTACCGAGGCCACGCGGCAACTACGCGGCCAGGCTGGCGCGCGCCAGGTCGAAGGAGCAAAGCTGGCGGTAGCGCACGGCAGCGGCGGCCTGCTTTCGTCGCAGGCTACGATTGTGCTAGGCGCTTAAAAGCAAAAACTAGCTCTCTAGAGCCTCCGTTGCTGCCGCCCGCCGCGACGCGGCAGCATCCACCGCGTCATAAGCCTGCGCAAGCAATACCGTCAGGTTCTTCTTCCTAACTGAGAACGGAGCGTCGCCCAGGCGTTTGAGAACGGCTTTATCGACTTCGGGCCGCGTCGGATTGACGACAAACGTCTCCAGCGTCTCTCCAGCCTGCCAGAATGTATTGGCAAAATCTTCAAGGAGGAGTAAGCCCTCGTCGGAGGCATTATCCGCGCTCGTGACATCCGGGGCCGAGGTGGCTTCTGTTGGTAACGCCGCCACCCGTTTTTTCCTGAGCGCCTCGATCATTGCTTCTTTGGTGCGACCTCGCAGCTTGAAGAGCAGGAACGGGTCCTCGTCAAATTGTTCGGCCAGGATGTAATAGACGGCGGCAATATGTTTGCACGGGTTAGCCCAGTCGGGGCAGGAGCAGTTGGTCTGCAAGTCCTGCTCCATCTTTGGGAAGAGCGGGAGATTGACGGTCGCAAACGCCTGCTCGATATCTCTGGGCATCTCGCCTGCCAGCAATTGGGCGGCGAAGATGGCTTGCTCGGCCAGCGCCTCCGTCACTTGCTCCCAATCCCGATCTGAAAGTGGCTGCAAGCGAATGGTGATCTTATATGGTTGGCGGCTTGATCCCTGGACCTGGGCTTTCACAAGTCCGGCTTCGACTGTGATTGAAAGCACCTGCCCCTGGCGCGCATAGGAGCGACCACGCGTTAACCTTGCCCCCATACCAAAGGCTTCCAGCGTATGCAGCCAGCGTTTAGACCACCAGGTCTCGCCAATCGCTCCCCGTTCGCTTTTGGTCTTCAGGCCGCCCTGGACGCGGATTGGTCTGCTTTCGGGATAATAATCCTCCCACTCGTATCTCGGTCTCCATCGTCCCATCGTGTCACTCTCCTACCGCTTCGCGGCTCAATGCAAAGAGTTCTTTCAATTGGTCGGTTGACATCTCTGTGACCCAGTTCTCGCCACTGCCCACGATGCTCTCCGCCAACTCTTTCTTCTGCTCAATCATCTGATCGATCCGCTCTTCCAGCGTACCGACGCAGACGAACTTATGTACCTGCACATTCTTCGTTTGTCCAATGCGAAATGCCCGGTCGGTGGCCTGATTCTCGACCGCGGGATTCCACCAGCGATCAAAGTGGAAGACATGGTTGGCTGCCGTGAGGTTTAACCCGACGCCGCCCGCTTTCAGGGAGAGAATGAACAGGGGCGGCCCTTTGTGCTCCTCCTGGAAACGTTGCACCATCGCATCGCGCAGCTTCTTGGGCGTGCCGCCATGCAGGAAGAGTGTCTCACAGCCGAGCGTCTCTTGCAGGTACTGACGCAGCAATCCCCCCATCTCAGCGAACTGCGTGAAGATCAGGGCTTTATCACCTGCCGCCAGCACTTCTTCCAGCATCTCTTCCAGGCGCGAGAGCTTGCCGGAGCGACGAGGCAAACTGCTGCTATCCCCCATAAATTGCGCCGGATGGTTGCATACCTGCTTTAGCCGCATCAGCGTTGCCAGCACCAACCCTTTGCGCTCGATGCCTTCGGCCTGCTCGATCTTCTCCATCATTTCCCGCACGACCGCTTCATAGAGCGAAGCCTGTTCCTGGGTCAGATTGCAGAAAACCTTCATCTCCATCTTATCGGGCAAATCTTTGATGATCGCTTTATCCGTCTTGACCCGGCGCAAGACAAACGGCTGGATCAGTTGCTTGAGCATTTCTGCGCGCTCGGTATTGTGATAGCGTTCGATGGGCAGCGCGAAGCTCTTACGAAATTCCGCGCCGGAGCCCAGGTAGCCAGGGTTGAGGAACTCCATAATTGACCAGAGTTCGGACAGGCGGTTCTCGACCGGCGTGCCGGTCAGGGCTATTCTATATCTGGCTTGCAGGCTCTTGATCGCCTGCGTTTGCTTGGCGGACTCGTTTTTAATGTTCTGCGCTTCATCAACCACGACATTATCCCACACGATTGGCGCGAGATGCTCTTTATCACGCAGAGCGAGCGAGTAGGTGGTGATGACGACATCATGCCTTCTCGCCTCCTCCTCGAATGCCGCGCCCGAGAGCCGCTCGTGCCCGTGGTGAACCATGACCGAGAGCGAGGGCGCGAATCGCTGGATCTCGCGGTGCCAGTTGCCGACGATGGACATCGGGCATATCAGGAGCGTGGGGTTGATCTGCTCCTGTTTGTGATTGCTGCGATCATGTAATAAAAGGGTGATTAGTTCAATGGTTTTGCCGAGACCCATATCATCTGCCAGGCAGCTCCCAAAGCCGAATTGCTTGAGGAAGGCCAGCCAGGAGACACCTTTGAGCTGGTATGGGCGCAGTTTGCCCTGAAAAGTGGCGGGTGTCTTAATGGTCGAGAGCTGTACACGCTGCGAGAGCTTGTCCAGCGCCTCCTTGATCCAGCCCTCCGTCTCTATATCCAGGACCGGCAGGCCCATTTCAGCTTTTTCGTGACTTACGCCTATGCGTAGCGCCTCGCCCAGAGACATTTCTCTCTGCGCCTGTTTTTTCTGGAAAAAGGTGATGGCCGCTTCAATCTCTTCGGGGCGCAGCTCAACCCATTGCCCGCGCACCTGCACAAGTGGCTGCTTCAGCTTGACCAGCTTCTCAAATTCCTGGGGAGTGAGCGTTGTATCCCCAATGGCGATATTCCAGCTATAGTCAACAATGCTATCCAGTCCCATCAATCCCTGGTTCGCCTGGCTGTTGCTTTTGGGTCTGACCTGTAATTTGACGCCCACGCGTGCGGAACGCTTCTGCCACCAGGGAGGGACGAGGACGCCGAAGCCGCTCTCTTCCAGCAGCGGAGCCGATTCGCGCAAGAACTTATAGGCTTGCTCAGTATCTAACGTCACTTCAGTCGGGTGGGCCGCGTGCAGACTTTCTTCAATCTTGGGAAAGAGACGCACGGCTTTCCCGAGATCCCCTAGCAATCGCTCCTGCGGGTTCTCGAATTTGCGCTTGAGGAAGGTGAGGGTGCCTGAGCGTTCCTGCCAGACCTTCTCGGATGGAACAAGCAAGCTGCGATCATCGTTGGCCTGGAGATGGAAACTCACATGCCAGTGAGCTTTGCCATTTGCTCCGGCGCTATCTTCCTCAGGAGAATCCAGCCGGAAGCAGGTGCGAAATGGCGAGCTGAGCGTAGATGGGCGAAGTTGTCCGACCCAGCCGCGCAAGGTAGCCGCGAAGTTCGCCAGCTCTTGCGTGTTTCCCTTTAAAGCAGGGTCGCGCGATGAAAGAGCATGCAACCACTGTTCATGCAGCGATTGGCGCTGGTGGTTCGCAGGAGGATAGAGAGAGGCAGCGGAGAGTTCACCGCGCACAAAATCATCGGTGGCCTGGTTGAGAAAGTCGAGCATGATATTTTGTGGCAATGCGGCTTGCTGCTTGCTTTCGGGCGCGAAGGACCAGCAGAGCGGCGGCATGGCTCGCGCCAGCGATTGTAGCCGTTCAGTGTCTTCTGCCGATAGCACCGGTTCCCAGGCCGCGCGATAAGTAACCAGTTTGCCCTCGCGGATCTCGTTCAAGGCTGGCGCGAAATTTTGCCGCGTAATCAGCTCAAAAGTGAAGTTGGCCGCTGTGGACCAGAAATGTAAAGAACTGCCGAAAGCAACGCCATGTGGAGGATTGGAAGGGAGCGCAAGCAAGAAATCAAAAGCCGGTCCGGCGTCCAGCACGAGGGTGGGAATTTTCCACCATCTGAACTCAGCGGCCTGAGAATCGCCGGTGGCCTTTTCTATCAGCAATTCTGGGGACGACAATGGCCCTTTAGCGGACGAAGGCAGCCGGAGTGCCAGCAGATTGCTATCGGCGCTATCCGCCAGCAAACTTCCTGCAATCTCTTCTATCACTGCTGTCAGTGTATTTTGAGAGAGCGCAAAAGGATGAAGCCGAGGCTTCTGAGCCCCGGCCTGCTTTGCAGCGCGTCTCGGAAGGTTTGCGGCCATGTCCGACGATTCCGCCCAGATATGCAAGCCTTCGGGGGCCGTGTTATGCCAGATAGTATGCAGAACAATCAACTACTTTTCCCTACCTTGTGCCTCAATTATTGCAAGCAGGTTGGTCGCTCTATTCAGGCCGTTGTGCCAGCGACGATTTCACCTCAATGTAGCGAGCGAGGATAAAGACGAGGTCGGAAAGGCGATTGAGGTAGCGCACCACTTCGGTATTCTGGATGACGCCATCATGCAATAGCTTGACGGCCATGCGTTCCGCTCTACGAATAACCGTGCGCGCCAGGTCAAGCGCCGCACCATCGATGGTATCGCCCGGAATGATGAACTTATTCGGTATCTCAACTTCCTGCTTCAACTCCTCCTCCACCTGCTCCAGGCGTTGCACATGCTCAACGGTCATGCGTAACCCCATTTTCTCGTAGTTTTCTGGCGGGGTCGCTAATTCCCCCATCAGCAGATACAATTCCTGCTGGATCTGATAAATGATCTGTTTCACTTTTTGATCTTGCGTCGTAGCGCGTGCCAGACCGAGCGCCGACGTGGCCTCATCCACGGTGCCGAACGTATCGGGCCGCGGATCATACTTCGGAACCCGTTGATCTCCCAGTAGACCGGTATATCCTGTATCGCCGGTACCTGTCGTCACTTTTGCCATCTTCGTCCTCTAAAAGATATATTACCCCTCCATCATATCACCTGTGTGGGCCACAGCGATAGCCCTTTGACCCAAATTATTTATGTATCGAGGTAGCGATAAGCGCGGCTGACGCGCCGCCAGTCAAGTTCGCGCCCACGCACCGGGCGCTCCTCATTGAGGGCTTCCAGCCTGCCGGTCGCGAGGAAACGCCTGCGCAAGTTCGAGAGGTCAATTTGCTCACCGGGGGAAAAGAAGGCGCGGTATAGCAGCGTGGCTTCGGCGAGTGTCAGCGTGCCATCGCCTGGGGCAGGCTCCTTCACGACGCTCAGCGTTTGCGCATCCTTACCTGCCAGAGGAGTTTTTTCTTGCTTCCACCACTCGCTCTGTTCCTCCACAGTACGCATCGTACCCATATCGGCCAGGAAGCGCAGCACAATTTCCGGCTCCCTTTGCACCAGCGAGCGCAAGGTATAGAGCGCAGTCGTGAGAGCTGGCTGTACATCGGAATCGATAGGATGCTGCCCCGATTCGATCTCGGCCACAGGCAGCCATCGGACGTGCAGGCTGGGGACTGGTTGCGCGTGCAGATTGGGACGAAGCTCATCACGGTTGGCGCGTAAGAGCATGCTATGAATCAAAGAGATAGCTGCTCCCTGTTCCGTGCTGCCCCATACATGTACCTGCTGCTCCTGCCATCCCGCTTTCAACTGCACAAGGGGCGCTTTGTCAGGCCAGAGCAGCAGGGCATCGAGCGTGCGCACTACCGCATCGATCACCGTTTCAGAGCCAAGAACCAGGCGCATCGGTGGTCCCCAGGGGCCATCGCGCAATAGCACCCAGAGCGACCAGTCGCGAATGGCGAACGCGACCACGGTAGCAGTCACAATCAGCCGTCGTGGTATAGCGTCGCGCGCAGGTTGCGGGACCTCTGGCATATCCGGCCTGGGTAGAGTACTCATAGATTTACCACCCCAAAAAAGCTACACAGCACCACCGCATTGAGATCGATGGTTCCAGTACTATCGATTGTACTCACTCATAGTACACGAATTCAATAGGACAGTACCAGTCCTTCGCGCATGCCATTGTGCGTAAAAAGAAAGTATGAGCTTGACCTGTAACTATTCGGTTTCCGTGGTGCCGGATTATATCACCCGCTCACTTTCTGCTACTAAGATCCACCGCCACCGGCAAGGATCGGCGGGACCAATCCTGGAGATCCTCATTACTTCGCAGTGTGTATTTTGCAAGCACAATCTGCCGGGCTAAAGCATCTTCGGCAGGGTCGTTAACAACGCGAGCGTTGCCGATGAATGTGGTATCCCCTATCCTCACCTGTACTTCCGGGAACCGGAGCGCATTCTTGACCCAATCTGCGCGGTGACGGCCTCCAGCGAGCATATAGAGCGTTTGCCCATGAAGGGCGAACCAGATCTCAATTGTATGAGGACGCCCTGAGTTACGACCGGTGGTCGTGAGATAACAGCAAATTTCGTCTTTGAATTGCTCTACGTCAAGCATCATAAAACTCCTTTTCACTACTATCTCTATTATCGCTCATCTTGAAAACACAATAAAAGAATCCTCTGCCCTTTGATCCAAGCAGGCGTTCCCCTTACGGGCTCTTCCTCGTCGCTCCACATACTCCCGCTCAGTTTCATGGAAGGCCGGAATTGGTTCAGCAAATGACGGAAGAACTTCGGCAACTGCTCAACTAAACCCGGAGGCTACGATCCACAAAGTAAACCCACAAGCCCTTCTTTCTGTATGCTTGGCATACAGAAAGAAGGGCTTGCCTATTCTGCCTATGCACGTCACGGTTGCCGATTACATCATCGCCGAAGGGCTGGCGGAAGCGTTTGCAGCCGAGCTCTTTGGAGAGGCTCTCGTCGGCTACATGGTCACTGATTTGCGAGAGGAGGAGTTGGCTACGGCCCGGCGCGTCATCAGTGGCACGCTAGAGGTGAGCGGCATCAATGCAGTGTGCAGCTATATCTTCGGCGATACCATTGCCGCAAGGTGGGGGCTCCCCAAAGCTGGCGTTCCTGATTTTGCCGGTTACGCCATCGGCTATCGTGTTGTTCGGCGCTATCTCCAACGTACAGGCCGCTCCGTCGTCGAAGCCACCTTCCTGCCCTCGCAGGAGATTATCGCGGAGTCCGGGTTTTTTGAGTAGAATGGGAGAAGGACGCAGAAAGAGTTGTAGTCTGGAAGATGAAGTCGTCGATATGCGGGTGGGTTCTGACCGCTTTTGATGGTAACATGTCGAAAAAAGAGGCAGGAAAGCAAGGGACAAAAACTTGACCTCTTGACCGTAAGGGAGGCAGAGATGGCTGATCAACTCAAAGTGACGCTCGAAATCGGGCCAAAGGGCAAGAAGGTGGTGGCAGTGGCGCCCGATTGGCCCGGTCTAGAGCGTGGTGCGAAGACCGGGGAGGCTGCGATTGAAAGGTTGCGATCCTATTTCCCACGCTATGCCCGGGTGGCGAAGCTGGCTGGGATGGATGGAGAGTTTGCGGCTATCACCACAGTTGACGTGGTCGAGCACTATCCTGGCACGGGCTCAACCGACTTCTGGGGCATTTCCTTCGCGTTCTCAAGCATTGATAGGCAAGGCATGTCGAGCGAAGAATTGGAACGCGAACTGACCCTGATGCAGGCGTGCTGGGCGTTTTTCGATGATGTGCGTTTGCGTGTGTCGGCCCAGATGCAGAAGGGTCTGAGGGGAGGAGGGCGTGATCGGGATCACATCGTCCGTCATACGCTGCGCGCGGAGCAAGAGTGGGCAGAGAAGGTCGGAGTGCCCGCTCCCCCGGAGGCGCTGTTGATCGACGAGGGACTACAAACGCACCGCGATGCCTATTGCAACGCGATTCGAGCGTTCCATGCTGAGGGCAAAATGGCCCGAACCTGGCCGCTCCGGTATCTGATTCGGCATAGCGCGTTTCACACGCTGGATCACGCCTGGGAAATGGAAGACAAAGACCTGACCGCCAGAGCCAGGTAGGGCGTCAATCCCAGGCTTCTGCGGGGGAAACCGGTACAGTTATCCAGGTGGGCTCAGTCGATGACAACCTTTGTCGCGATAATTTCGCATTGTTTGTACTCAGCAACCCTTCCCTCAAGTGTCACGCTTTGTTCGGCGCGAATATCACTTGAGGATGCGCCCACGCTAAAGGTGAACGCGCCCGGTTCGGTCACGAAGCGCATCTCGGGATCGTAAAAGGCCAGGCGCGATGGGTGTACGGCGAAGGTTACTCTGCGTGCCTGCCCAGCGTTGAGTGAGAGACGTGTAAAGCCGATAAGCAACCGTTGCGGGCGAGCCACCGCAGCGACCTCGTCGCGGCAGTAGAGCTGTACGACCTCGTCCCCTGCGCGCTCCCCTGTGTTGCGCACGGTAACTGACACTTCGATTGGGTCCGTGCTGCTCTTTGCCTGTATAGCCATGTTTTCATAGGCAAAGGTCGTATAGCTTAAACCATGTCCAAAGGAGAACAAGGGTGTGGTCGGCGAGTCGGTATAATCGCCAAAGAACATAGCGCGATCTCCACCGGCGCGCGTGCCCATATAATTTGGTACCTGTCCAACTGAGCGTGGCATACTCACCGGCAGACGACCTGCCGGATTGATCTTACCGGTCAGGATATCGGCCAGCCCGTTGCCCCCCTCCTCTCCTGGAGGGAAGACCTGTAAGAGGGCCGCGGCTTTTTCGACCAGGGGGCTAAGCGTATGGACGCGACCGCTGAGTATCACAATAACCAGCGGCGTCCCACTTTGTGCCAGCGTGTCGATCAACTCCTGCTGAACCCCGGTAAGGTGAAGATCGGTGGCATCATTGGCCTCTCCCACCGTTACTGGCCGCAAAAGACCGCTCTTGCCACCAACGACAACGATGGCAACGTCCGCCTCGTTGACCGCCTGGAGCGCCTCTGCAAAGCCGGAGCGATCATCGCCCAGAACGTCACATCCCTTCGCGTAGCGAATCTCTACCTCTGACCCAAGCGCGGCGCGCAACCCGGCGAGCGGCGTAACGTGGGGGGTGAAGTAGGGGCCTGGCGCATATCTGCCGCTGGCTTGTGGCACGGCGAGTTCGCCCATATGCATGTGACGAGGTCTGGCGTAGATCATTTCCAGGTGAGAGGGGTAGTGATAATCACCTTGCAGGAGCCGCTCGTCGTCTGCTCCCGGTCCAATGACTGCCACCCGCTGCGTCGCCGGTGAAAGTGGCAGGATACCGCTGTTAGTCAGGAGAATGACTGACTCTGCTGCTGCTTTGCGGGCCAGCGTGCGCTGCTCTGGTGATTGAAAGGCCGCGCTGGCCCGCTCTTCATCGACGTAGGGATGCTCGAAGAGGCCGAGCCGAAACTTGAGCTGTAACACACGGCGCACAGCGGTATCAATCGCTGCTAGAGAGACACGGCCGGCCTCAACCTCAGCTTTCAGCTCCTCTCCATAGCAGTCGGTGCTCGGCAATTCCATATCCAGGCCTGCCAGCAGGGCCTGTCGGGCCGCCTCTCCTCTACTGGCAGCGACATGGTGATGCTTCATCAGCATGACGACAGCCGTATAATCGGCAACGACCATTCCTTGAAAGCCGAGTTCTTCACGCAGTAAGCCGGTGAGAATAGAGCGACTGCCGGCGCAGGGTAAGCCATCGATGGATGAATACGAATTCATGATAGTCGCGAGACCGGCGTCGCGTATCACCGCCGCGAAAGGTTCGGCATAGACCTCGCGTAGCTCTCGTGGGCCTAAGTGAACAGGTGCCCAGTTGCGTCCGCCCTCCGAGAGAGCGTAGCCAAGAAAGTGTTTTCCGGTCGCGGCCACACCATGAGCAAGGTCATCGCTTTGCAGGCCCCGAACGTAGGCTGTACCGATAGCGCCGATGAGCACGGGGTCCTCTCCATACGTTTCTTCGACTCTTCCCCAGCGTGGATCGCGAGCGACATCGAGAACGGGTGCCAGAGCGTGTCGAGCGCCAACAGCCAGCATTTGTGTGCGAATGACCTCTGCCACCGCGCGAACGAGTTCTGGATTCCAGGTGGCAGCCAGGCCAATACCCTGAGGGAAGGCTGTCGCATCACGATGACAGAAACCGCCGGTAGACTCCTCATGCACTATAATTGGAATACCCAACCTCGTGCGTTCGATAGCTACTTTTTGCAGTGCATTCATGTATGCCGCGCTCTCATTGGGATGGAGTCCCGTAGAGGCTCCGATGCGCGTCACCTGTCCAATGCCGTGCGGCATCTTCCTGGCGACAAAATCAGCGTCGAAGGTGCCGGTACTGATGAACTCCGTGCTCCAGAGGCAGCTCAGTTGAGCCAGCTTCTCATCCAGCGTCATGAGTGACAACAAATTTTCAACCCGCTCCTCAATCGAGGCGCCTGGCTCGCGATAAGATAGCGTTGACAAGCGATTGCTCCTTACTGCATTTCCACTTAACATCTTAGGATTTGATGTTATACCTTCCCTCAAGGGAGGCGGCGGGAGCCGGTGGCTATCTCGACCCGCTTGAGGGTACTGAAAAGAGGGTATTGAAATTACTTGGAGAAGCCTGCAACCAGGCCGCCTAGCAACTGACGTCTCCCAAAGATGTAGAGCAGGATAATCGGGGTCGCTGACAGGAAGACTGCCGCCAGAATGGCCGGGACATTGGTCGTAAATTCCCCTCTGAAATTCGCGAGCGAGAGCGGAAGCACAGCTACACTCTGACTCTGGGTGAGAACCAGCGGGAATAGATAGCTATTCCAGACCTGGATCGTTTCGTAAATAATGACCGTGATGATCGCCGGTCTTGAAAGCGGCAGGACCAGATTATACAAAATGCGCCAATGATTCGCGCCATCAAGCAGCATCGATTCGTGTAATTCACGCGGAATGTCCCTGATGTAGGTGACGAGCACAAGGATCGATAGCGGAATGCCGAAAGCGATAGAGGGCAGGATCAGCGCAAACAGCGTATCGTAGAGATGCAAATAGGAGACAATGGCATAGATTGGGATGATCGTTGCCTGTAGTGGGATCGCGAGTCCAAGCAAGAAAAGATTGAAAATGTTGCGGGTATAGCGGCTTCGTGCCTGCGAAATCGCGTAGGCCGCCAGCAAGGAGACCACCAGAATCACGAAGACGCTGATAGCCGTGACGAAAACGGTATTGGCGAAATAGGTAAAGAACCCGTTCTCCAGCACGGTAGCGTAGTTCGCCAGCGTTGGATGCGATGGGAACGACCAGGGAACGTCCGTGAACAGGTATCGTTGTGATTGCAGACTCGTAAACAGCATATAGAGGACCGGGTAAAAAGAGAACACGAGCCAGAGCACACCGAATGCTGCCGGGACAATCTCCCAGAGGCTGCTTTGATTAAACTGACGTTTTGGCTGTGGCGCAGCAAGTGCCGTTTTGTGCGATAGATCGGTGTCTATCGCGTTTTGTATCCGAGAATGGGTGGTCATACTTATAATCCCTCCAACTGACTCGACATCTTGCTAAAGCCGCTAAAGCGCAGCAGGATAACCGAGAGGGCGATGCCAAAGGCGGCCAGAACGACCGCAACCATGCTCCCGTAGCCTACCTGCTCATTGAGAAAGGCGGTGATGTACATCTGGAGAGGCAGTACGCGCGTCGCGTAACCCGGGCCGCCCTGTGTCGTCACCCAGAAGAGGTCGAAGTAGGTGAGGGAGCCGGTAAAGATCAGGGTGGTCGAGGTGATGATCGTATATTTCAGTTGCGGCAAGGTGATAGCGAAAAAGTTTTGAATGCGTCCGCCTCCATCGATAGTAGCGGCCTCGTAGAGCTCTTTGGGAATCTGCCTGGCGCCGCCGAGATAGAGGAGCGCGTGAAATGGGATGAACTGCCAACTCACGATAACCATCACCACGTAAAAGGCCAGGTGAGGATCGCCGAGCCAGACCCTTGCCAACCCTGAGAGTCCGATTGCGGTCAGTAACGGATTCACCACACCAAAATTTGGGTCCAGCATATTCTGCCATGTGAGGGCGATGGCGACAGCGGAAAAGAGCAGTGGGATAAAATACAGGACGCCGAAGACGCTGCGATAGAATTGTTTCCCGGCCATAAAGACGCCGAGCAACATACTAATGGGCGTTTGTACGACCCAACTGATCACCATTACCTGGATCGTCAGAAAGAGAGAAGTGAGGGTAACTTGATCGGAAAATAGAGCTTGCCAGTTGCCCAGGCCAATCCATACAGCGGGTGCCAGTCCATTCCAGCGCGTGAAGCTGTAGTAGAGGGCAATGAAGAGAGGAATAATGGCAAATGCAATGTAAAAGATGAGTGCTGGCGCGGTCCAGAACACTGCAAACCAGGTGGACCGCCGGGCGGTCTTTGATACTTTCATGATTGCGCTCATAGCTCTCTCCTATCTGAACTGGCGATCTTACTACTGCGCAGGCATATTGCGCCCGCATGAGGGGTGTCTCCTCCTCAGTGTTGTTGAAGAGGAGACCGACATGTGTTCTGACTTTACGAGGCGAGGCTATCAAGGGATAGCCAGCTTTTGCAGCGAACCAGCACGTAAGGGAACTCCACACACTGCTTAAACAATTAAGAATTAATCGTTTTGTTCATATTGTTGGAGAACTCCACGGGAGAAATCTGGTTCAAGAATACCTGGCTCAGGTTGGTCAGGCTTGCTTGTGCTTGCGTTGGCGAGAGGACCTGGTCCCAGGACAACTGGAAGTTCGTTGCATTCTTCGCCATGTTGTAGTTGTACAGCAGCCACTCGCTATTCGGGGCGGTAGCGAGCTGTGACTCAAGCCCCTGAACGGGTGGCACATCACCTACGTTGATGAAGTCTTTGATCATCTTATCAGTCAAAACGCCATTCTTGAGGTAATCGACCGCATTCCTGGTCGATTTTGAGGTGCTGGCGACCGAGTAAAAGTTGCACGGGTTGCCGTAGACATCTTTCGGGTCTCCTTTGCCACCCTCTACCGCAGGGAAGGGGAACCAGCCGAGTTTGCCACTGGTAATAAAATCAGGGCTGTTGGTCTGAACTACTGAATAGTTCCAGTTACCTTGCAGCATCATCCCGGCTTTCCCGGTATAGACCAGAGCGGCGTCCTGGTTGGAGTCCGCGTTGGTCGAGGTGTAGGAAGTACCGAAAGCTCCCATCTTGACGAGATCCTGAATCATCGTGTTGGCCTTGATAAATGCAGGATCGGACCACGCATTGGCCTGACCGGCAAAAACGGCGTTAAAGACCTCTGCTCCACCGATACGATCAACAAGGAACTCGGCATACATCAGGTAAGGCCACTGGCTCCCACCGGCAAGCGCAATCGGGATGACGTTATTGCTCTTCAGCACATTGATGATATTGAGCAGCTCTGACCAGGTAGCCGGAGGGTTCAGTTTGTACTTGGAGAAGATGTCCTTGTTATAGAAGAAGAGTTCCGTTTGCATCCCGGCATTGGGAATGCCGTAGAATTTGCCATTAAAGGCTGCGTTAGAGAGGACTGACGGGAAAAATTTGTTTTTCCAGGTAGGATCAGCATTCAGATCGGGGGTGAGATCATAGACGTCACCTGCATCGACGTAGGATTTGAGGATACCGCCGCCCCAGCCGAAGAAAACGTCGGGCGGGTTTTTCGCCCCCATTGCTACCTGGAGTTTTTGTTTGTACGGATCGTTCTCAAAGAAGTCAACATGGACCTTAGCCGCCTTCCCCAGGCTGTTGTAGGCAGCAGCAGCAGCCTGAACAACTTTCTGTTCGTTCCCTGTGCGGATATCCCATACTTCAATGACGCTTGTGCTGCTTCCTGTGCCTGTTGATTGACTGCTACCAACACCGAAACAACCGGCCAGCGTGGTTGTCAGTGCTGCCCCTCCTGTGACCTCTAGAAAAGTACGGCGTGACATTTTTGCGTTCATCATTGCGTTGCCTTCCTTGCATCTCTGCCTACCGGGCTTTGTTCAGTAAGCCCGGTACTTCTAAATATCTTCCTACAATCAGATGAATGATAGCCGTAGCGTTTCTTTGGCGCTGGTTTTCCTTTTCATACTCCTTTCTACTACTAAATCTCTGTTCCTGAGTGATATATTGCGCAGGAGTCACGAATGCAGAGCGTCGTTGTTAGCTCGACGCGTGTGCTATCCAGGGGCTCTCCTGCGATCAGGCGCAGCAACATGGTAGTACCTACTCGGCCCATCTCCATCAAGGGCTGACGTACAGTGGTAAGTGCTGGCGAGAGAATGGAGGCAAGCGGTATATCGTCGAAGCCAATGACGCTCATATCATGAGGTATGTGCAGCCCGCGAGCACGCAGGGCGCTGTATACCCCCATTGCCTGCACATCATTGCCGGTAAAGATTGCTGTTGGTGGTTCGGACAACTCTATTAATGCACAGGCTTGGTCATATCCAGTCTCCTGGACGAACTCTCCCGAGCGAATGAGATCTGGATCGACCGGGATGCCCGCGTCATCCAGGGCCGCACGATAGCCAGCAAGCCGATCCTGGCTGCAACGTAGTGATGGAGGGCCAGTAATGACGGCAATACGCCGGTGTCCAAGTGAAATAAGGTGCTCAGTTGCCGTTCGCCCACCGAACCAGTTTGTTGCCCCTACTGAAGGGATATCGGAACCCAGTTCACCGCGTTGATCAACGACCACAAATGGAATCTTATGCTTAGAGAGTGTATCAAAGTACTGCTGTTGACCATGCGATAGTACGAGGATGGCCCCATCAGTTGCTCCACCATTGAGAATCTTGGTAAGCCAGCGTTGCTCAAGTTGCAACGTATCATGGGTTACCGAGAGCGCCAGCCGTAAATTTGTGCGCGACACCACCTCCTCGACACCGCGCACAATCTCAATGGAGTAGAGATTGTCGAGGCCCGGTACCAGCATATCAACAATGCCGCTACTCTTCTTCCGTAAGCCCTGTTTTACACGGTTACGGATAAAACCGCTTTCCTCGATGATTTGCTCTACATGCCTACGCGTCTCAGGAGCCACATCTGGATGATTGTTAAGGACGCGCGAGACCGTAGGAATAGAGACGCCAGCAATGGAAGCAATAGATGCAATCGTGCCACGTTTAGAGACCGATTGTTTCATTCCAAATACTCTGCCTTTTTGCGATAGAATTATAGCAAGTATTATCGATAATTTTCAATTTGTCAAGAGGCGGCTTCGCTCAGTCAGGGCGAGCAAGGCCCTCTGTATGTCTAAGGTGCGAGAGCTTCTTGCTCTCGTCATCTGCATCACGAAGTCGATGGACTCATATGTGATATGCTAAAGAACCACCATATGTTTTCTCAAGCGCCAATAGGGTACCAATCGTAATCCATAGTTCTGTCCGGCAAACTCTATTGGCTTTTAACGCTGTATTTAAGCAAGCAGAGAAAACTGGTGGGAGTATACTTATATGTACCTGTACGTTAGAAAGGACAACTATGCCAACACGTTCAGAAATCCAGGACACTCTTGCCGCATCGCAGGAGAAAGTTTTTGCGTATTTTGCAGGGCTGAGCCCTGAAGACCTTGAGCGCCCGTGTACGGCCAGTGGCGTTCCCGGCGAAACTCCCTGGAGTGCCAAAGATCACTTTGCCCATCTCACGGCCAACGAAGAGGGGATTCAAACCCTGCTGCGCCTCTCGCTCACAGGCGGCTCTCTGCCGGAGAACCTGGCTACAATGAGCCAGGAGGAGCGGATAGCCTGGTCGAACCAGCGCAATCAAACCTACGTGAATGAACACCGCAATGACAGTATGGAGACGCTACATGCCAATCTTACCGCCGCCCGTCAGGGGACGCTGGATCTGCTGGCACAATTCACCGATGAACAACTGGCTGCTCCCGTCTCTCTCTCTTTTATACCAGATATGCCTGCTGGCAATCTATTCCTCGCTAATGCTCAGCATGCAGACGCGCATATGAACTGGATTGAGGAGGGACTGCGCCAGGGCTTATAAGCAGCCTTTATCTCACCTGGGTACGCACGTTTCTGCATACTTCGATTCCGCGCTCCTGAGCGAAGCTAGGCGTGGTAGCGTCGTTGGAGTGCGGAAGGTTTCAAGACACGCCCGGCAAGAGGCATAGGCTCTTACTTAGCCGTGACCTGTGCCTCCTGTCGCACTGCTCTTCAAACAAAGATGGATGTGGTAGACTGGAAAGAAAACAGAGGAAGGAGCCTATGACAATGCCAATGTTACAGCTTGAAACGATGTCCTGTCAGGTGGATGGACCGTTAGCCCGCTTACGCTTGCAGCGCCCAGAAGCCCTTAATGCCGCCAACTGGGCCTGGGTGCGAGATTTAGGTACGGCAGTTGACCATCTTGCTCAGAATACGGAGATTCGCGTTGTGATTGTGAGCGGCGAAGGACGGGCTTTTTGTAGCGGGCTTGATGTGAAGGAACTGGCGCAAGGAAATCTCACTGTCGAGTGGTTTGCGGCCTGGGAGCGTGCTGTGACGATGCTCGCCGATCTCCCCGCCATCACGATTGCCGCCATTCAAGGCTATTGCCTGGGAGGGGGGCTGCAAGTGGCTATCGCCTGCGACCTGCTGGTAGCTTCCACCGACGCTATTTTCAGTATTCCAGCCGTGAAAGAAGGAGTGGTAGCGGACCTGGGACCGATGCGCCTGGCTCGCCTCATCGGCGCTGCCCGCGCCAAATATCTCTGCTTGCTCGGACGACGCTTCTCGGCCCAAGAAGGGCTGAGCATGGGCCTGCTGCACGAGGTAGTGGCGCTGCCCGATCTCGAACAACGCGTCCTGGATCTGGCCCAGGAACTCTTAGCGCTCCCCTTCACTGCGTTACGGCACACCAAGCGCCAGATTGACCATGCCTTTGAGCAAGATATAGCAACACTAACCAATGCGATGGTCGCCGCGCAAAAAGAGTGTCTGCGGTCGCCGGAGCATGCTGAAGTGATGGCAGCCTATCGGGAAGCGCACAAACGAAGGATGCATGCCAGAACGGATCGCTCAAGCTAGCGCAGGTCGAAGATCGGGCCGAAAATTTATAAAACTGGCGGGCGTGGTACAATAACGCTGCGGAGCAATCAAACAATAGCGTTATTGCCCTTAATGCATTATAATAATAGGCAACCTGTTGAGGCGGTGGTCGTACATATCCATAGGGGCCGAGTGATGACGTGTATTTGATGGGCGATGCACAGTCCAGGCTCACATATGATTCGCTAACGCCCAAAATTAACTAGTTGGGGATGATCTACCTATGTCTTATATCCTCTGGACTTTTGCGAGCATTCTTGCATATATCGGCGGATTGATTATTATATTGCGCGTAACCCCCCGCTTGCTCTATCTGCGGTATGACGAGGGGATGTTTATGGGGATCGCGGCTCTCTGCATTTTCGGGGCTTTGCTGGTTTTTGGCGCAATTGCCGTGACGTTCGGGCTGTTCAATGGCAACTTTGGCGCGCGCTTCCTGGACTTCCTGTTCCTGGCTGGTATTCTAATTGCGGCAGGACGAACGGCTTTATATAGCTTGCGTCCGCGCTATGGCGTCAGGGTGCTACGTTCTTCAAGCTATGCAGCGGGTTTCTACTCGCTGGCGCTGGCTCTCGTGGCCCTTTTCTATATCGCGCAACTTTTCGTGCCAGCCAGGTAGTATCACCTGAAGAGTGTTTGCTAAGCTAGAAAGCTTTTCTTCGTGTGAAGCAGAATAAATACGACGATCCTGCATTTTTCGCCAATTACAGTCAGATGTCTCGTTCCATTGGCGGATTGGATGCTGCCGGAGAGTGGCCCGCCTTTCGCGCGTTGCTTCCCGCGCTGCGCGATAAAAATGTGCTGGATCTTGGCTGCGGCTTTGGCTGGCACTGTCGTTATGCGCGCGAGCAGCAGGCAAGGTCAGTGGTGGGGATAGACATCTCAGAGAAGATGATCGCGCGCGCCCGAGAAAGCACCAGCGATTCCGCTATCGAGTATCAGCGGCTCGCCATTGAGGATATTGCTTTTCCCGCAGGGGCCTGCGATGTGGCGATAAGTTCACTGGCATTCCATTATGTCGAGCGCTTCGACATCGTCTGTCGAAAAGTACACCATTGTCTTATACCGCAGGGGTCCTTCGTCTTCTCGGTCGAGCATCCGATCTTCACGGCGCTCGCTGCGCAGGACTGGTACTATGGGCAGCATGGCGAGCGGTTGCACTGGCCTGTTGACCATTACCAGGAAGAAGGTCTGCGTCATGCAAGATTCCTGGACCATGATGTTATCAAATATCATCGTACCATTGCCACCTATGTGAATACGCTCATTGAGGCTGGTTTCACCATAACGCAGCTCTGCGAGCCGCAACCGACGCCAGAACTGCTAAATCAGCGTCCCAACTGGCAGGATGAAAGGCGCCGCCCGATGTTTCTCTTGATCGCAGCGGTCAAGCAGGGGTAATAAAACGACTTGCGATCTTCTAGCGCGAAAGCATGGGCCAGAGCAGTTTGCATTGCTCTAGCCCGTGCTTTTTATTGGGACATACGTTATACAAAATGCTCAAACCACTCAATCGTGCGGCGGATGCGGTCCAATCGCTGTTGTGGCGTGCCCATACCGGGCCAGTCCATCAGATGGCTGACGTTGTGGTAGCGTACCAGTTCGACCGGCTGCTTCCTCTTGCGCAGAGCAACGAACAATTGCATGGCTTCGCTGAACGGGCAACGCAAGTCGTTCTCTGCATGCAACAGTAATAGCGGCGTTTTGATGCGGTCCACAAACGTGAGGGCGGACCTCTCCTTTTGCAGGCTTTCGTCGCTCATCGAAAGATTGAACCAGATGGTCTGGTCCGAGAGGTAACTGGCGGTGAGGAGATTGCTGATGCCGTTGCGGCTGACCGCAGCTTTGAAGCGGTCGGTTTGCGTAATGGCCCAGTTAGTCATGTAGCCGCCGTAGCTGAGCCCTCCGATGCCCAGGCGTGTGCCATCAATAGGCTCGGTCGCGATCACATGATCGATCCCTGCCATAAGATCCTGGAAGTCGGCGCCGCCCCAGTCGTTGAGCACTTTGCGGCAAAACTCCTCGCCATAGCCCGCGCTCCCCCGAGGATTGGGGGCAAGGATGGCATAGCCCCGGCTGGCCTGTACCTGGAATTCGTGATTATAACTATCGCCCCAGGCCAGCGTTGGACCGCCATGTGGCGCCAGAATCAGCGGCGCTTTAGCATCTTCCGCCAGAGGAGGAAGGTAGAGCCAGCCTTCGATTGCTAAGCCATCGCTGCCCTGCCATGTGATCCGTTTGGGACGGATAAGCTGGCGTGTGCGTAGGAACGTATCGTTGACTTTCGTGAGCTTGCGCGGATTTTTGCCCGCGCTATCCATCACCCAGATATCGCCGGGAGTAAACCAGTCAGCCCGTATCATGGCGATCATCTGCCCATTTTTGCTGAGCTGTGCGCCCAGGTAACGTCCATTGCCGCTGGTCAGGCGCACAATGGCGTTCTGTTCCAGGTCGAGACGGGCGAGGTGGACCTGCCCACGTTCCTGAAGCGGGACGAGCAACGCCTTACTATCGGGATACCATTGCGGCGGTGCCAGGAATTCGCCGCGCAGCTCGTCGATCAGCCATGAGAGGCAGGTGAGATTCTCCGCTCCCTGAACGGCCAGTTGTGCTGTTGTAGCATCATGAGCCTGCACGGTCCAGGGGGAGATATTGCCCGCTTCTGTTTGATCTGGCGTATAGAGGTAGGCAATGCTTTGACCGTCGGGCGACCACGAAGGCATCTGAGCCAGCCCATCTTCAGGAGTCAGACGGCGCATCTGCCCATTTGTTACTGTAAGCACCCACAACGCCATACTCACGCTCAGATCCGGATCGGCACGGCGGTTAGCACAGAATGCGATCTCCGTCCCATCGGGCGACCAGCTTGACTGCACGATATCGACCGGCTCAGAGGTGAGCCGGGTCGCGTCCCCCTCCAGCGGGATCAGCCAGAGCTGCTGGTGCCGTCCTTGCTTATAGCCAATGCCGTCCCATTGCGCATCCAGCCGTGTGTAGACGACAGCGATATCGCTAGCGTCTGCTGACTTCTGATCGTCCTGGGGTTTCCAGGAGCTATGCGCCAGCAGCATCGAGCCGTCGGGGCGCCAGCTATACGCTGTGACCCCATTGGGCAGATTGCTGAGCTGGCGAGCCTCTCCCCCGTTCATCGAGAGCAGGTAGATTTGTGGAGCGCCTGTCCGGTCACTCAGAAAGGCGAGGGTACGGCCATCGGGCGACCAGCGTGGCATGATATCGTTGTGCTCTCCGCCCGTCACCTGCCTGGGAAGCTCGGCTTTTCCTCCTGTGCTGCTCACCAGCCAGATGGCGCTGCTGGTTGTATCCTTTTCGCCGTTGCAGGATTGTAAAGTGAACGCGATCAATGAGCCATCCGGCGAAATTTGCGGTTCGCTCACAATCTGGAGCGCGAGAAGATCATCGATGCTCATATATGGCAATGGTTCCGGGGCGGGGGCAGTGTTCTCATTGCTGACAGGAACCTGAATAGTGGCGGCACTGGTGGTATCGGTGGTAGTGGCGGCGTCCTCTGCTGCGTCTTGTTCTGCAATCTGTGAACGTTGGAGGGTTGGGGTATCTTCCGGTTCGATCATATAAGCTGCCTTTCTCTTTATCCTACATTCTACGATAGAAAGGGCCACAAGCCCTCGTGGTTATTACTCTGCGGTGTTCCTGACAATTTTTATTACGTATGACCTGCCTGATAGGTAGTAAACCGGCTATAGTGGGAAATCGCCCGATACCTCACAATTTTGTGAGGGAAAATGCAGAAAGGAGAGGCTGGGCATGTGTTATCATAGTAGCGTCTTACCGAAGCCGTTCTGAAAATAGCACCCTATGGTACCGGCCATGCGAGGAGGGAGATATGATCGTACGCGATATCATGACGACGAAGCTGGTAACGGTTGAACCGGATGATACACTGGCTCACGCCGCGAGTCTGCTGCGACAATATCGATTCCATCACCTTCCGGTAACGAGAAAAGTCAGGTTGGCCGTCCCACAGCAGGAAGAGAGCCACAAAGCCGAAACCGTTCTACAATTTGAAGGCGTGCTGACCTCTCACGATATTGATATGGCGGCTGCTTTAGCCGAGAAAGATGGCGCAAGTATACAGCCGTGGCAGGAGAAACGTGTGATCGAGGTGATGCATCGTGCTGACCTGCCTGTAACTCCAACCACGAATGTCGCCTCAGCCGCCCAGATCCTGGTAGAGCGGGGCTTGAACTATTTGCCCGTGGTAGAATATCGTCAAGTAGAGAGTGAGCATAAAGCCATCCTGGTTGGCTTCCTGACACGCAGCGATCTACTCATGGCCCTCTCGCGCGCTATGGGAGCTTTTGAGCCTGGAATGCAGCTTGATATCGCCTTACCTTCAGGAAATATGACCGCTCTGGCTCGTGTACTGGCTCTCGCCTCCGAGCTGCACATGTCGATACGCAGCGTGATGGCGGCGCCCCTTTCCGGCAGCGTGCCCACAACTGCCACGATACGTCTCGGGACGATTAATCCCGCCCCTTTGCTGCTGCGGTTGCAGGAAGAGGGCATTCACTATTCTTTTGGAACCTCGCTAGCGGAAGGTGATATTCATGGCTAATGCGCACCCTCATGAAAGAGCACGCCTTATTTTCGATGTGACTGAGCTGAACTATGATTTTGGTCCACAGCACCCTTTGCAACCCAGCCGTCTGGAGGCATTGATAGATCTTCTTGCCCGTAGTGGGCTCTGGAGAGCGGAACTGCCTGAAACCAGGCTCGATTTTCGCCCTGCAACCTTAAATGAGTTGAGCCTGGTGCATACGCCTGACTATATCGCGGCAGTGCAGCAGCTCAGCCTACCGGAAGACGCTACGATGGATCAGGATGTGCTGAAAGCACGCTCCTGGCTCGCCTCGAAGTACGGCTTCGGCGATGGCGATACGCCGCCGTTGCCTGGGATGCACGAGATTTCGGCCAGAATCACAGGTGGTACGCTGGTCGCAATGAGTGCAGTCATGGGTCTGCCCGAAGGAGGGAAGTTTGAGCACGAGGAGGATCGTCCGCTCCATGTCTTTCACCCGGCTGGCGGGCTGCATCACGCCTGGGCCGAGCGCGCATCGGGTTTTTGCGTCTATAACGACATTGCAGTAGCCATTGCCCATGTGATCCGCAGTTGCGAGGCTAAAGTCTTATATATCGACTTCGATGCTCATCATGGCGACGGTGTGCAGCGCTCGTTCTATGATGAGCCGCGCGTGCTGACCGTTTCTTTCCACGAAACCGGACGCTATCTCTTCCCAGGGACCGGTGATGTACTTGAACTGGGACAGGGCAGCGGGCGTGGCTACTCCGTCAATATTCCCCTGGAGCCGTTTACTGAAGACGATTCGTACAATGAAGTCATGAATGCCCTGCTTTTTCCCCTGGTAACGTCGTTTGCCCCCGATATTATCATTTCGCAGCATGGTTGCGATACTCACGCCTGGGACCCCTTGACGCACCTGAGCCTGACCATGAGCGGCATTCAAGCACAGATGAAGCTGGCCCATCAACTGGCCCATACCTATTGCGGGGGCAAGTGGGTCGCGGTTGGTGGCGGCGGCTATGATCTCTATCGCGTGGTGCCGCGCGCCTGGAGCTTATTGTGGGCGGAAATGTCGCAACAACAGGTGCCAGAACAGTTGCCACCAGAGTGGGTACAATGCTGGCAACCGGCCTGGCAGGCAGCTCAGGAGCAGGAGGAGATAGGGCAGCAGATCATGGGAAAATCTTCCGCTGCAACGTCTTTCCCCACAACCTTTACGGACAGGGCCGAAGATTTCCCTGCTCAACCCCGACGCTGGACAATCAGCCATACGAACAGGCAAACAGTCGCGCTGATGCGTCAGCTTGCCGTTCCCTCAACCGTAGTGCGCCAGGCATTTCCCACCATGCGGCGGCGCTCCCCGCTTTCCGGTCTGTTCGATCTGCTGCACATGAACAGAGAAAGGACGCCTTCGAGCAGTAAAGTACTGGAAACTCCCAGGGGATCGGTCCTGTTTCGTGATTTCTGTCCGCCCTCGCTGGTTGAGCGTCTCAAGCCCGATAAGGGTTTGCACGCCTTTGCACGCTTGCCAGAGCGCGAGCAGGAGTTGCTGCTGGGCATCGCGAAAAGTCCAGATTGTGCCCTTGCGCTTGCCCATACCCCTAACGGCGAGATTATCGGCGAAGTAACCATTGCCCCTGCCGATGAATGGTGGGAGGGCATCGAGAATCTCTATGAGGTCGCGATAGAAGTGAGTTCGGACTGGCGCGGGCAGGGGATCGCGAAACAGCTCCTGGCCTTCGCGCTTGAACTGGATGCAAAGGAAGATATGATCTTTTTTGCTATCGGCTTATCGTGGCACTGGGACATGGAGGATCTCGGCATTTCGGTCTACCGCTATCGAGAACTGATCGCGCGCTTATTTGGCTCTCAGGGTTTTGTGGAATACCCCACAACCGAGCCAAATGTCAGCATGGAGCCTGCCAACGTCCTGCTGGCCCGCATCGGCAGTCGCGTCGATCAGCGAGTCGCCAGCCAGTTTCTTCATCGTTTGTTAAGCTCCCCTAATCTTGCGCGGCTGTGAGATCCTGCCATCGGCAGGATCGTTAAATGTGAATAAAAGCGCGAATCAACGTCTATTATAATATCGAACCTTCAATATCAAATTGGCATTATCAAAAGGGCATTTTGTGGAGGAGCATATGATAGACGATACTACTATGCCAGAGACAATGCGCGAGAAGATGGTAATAGAAGCGAGAAGAATAGAAAATGATACATTCTTTTCGGCAAAAGGGCATTTTGTAGCGGCAGATGAGTGGAGAAGACGCAACATGGCCTTAGGAATACCAAGCACTATTTTCTCCGCTATTGCCGGAGCATCTGCTTTAGCCCAGTTTGACAATCATAATATCGTTGCTGGTATTCTTGCGCTTATTGTTGCCGCACTGTCTGCGCTGACCACTTTTTTGAATCCTAGTGAAAAAGCTAACTCTCATCAAAATGCTGGTACAAGGTATACAGCAATAAGAAATGACGCTCGTAAGTTTTACGATCTTGATTCTTTCAGAGATGATATTTCGGATCAAGACTTGCTAACATTACTGGAGGATTTGAGGAAGCAACGAAATGAATTAAACCAGAACAGTCTTCCTATCCCTGGCAGTGCTTACAGAAAAGTGTGTCAACAATATTCAAGCAGACGCCCCCCAACAGCTTGAGGATTAGGGCCGCCGCATCCCCCCTCTTTCAAGTAGAGGAAAGCGGCTCACATTATTTTTGCTAGTAGCTCATTTGCCAGCAAGCTCAGCGATCAGCGGAGCCACGTTCTCCATCTGTCCTTCGTAGACCTGAAGATAGGAAAAGCCGTAGCGATCACGTTCCTCAAGCAGCCGGGCAGCTGCTTCCGCTGTTGACATTGGCCGTTTGGGAATGGGGGGTCCTCCTTGCTGCGAAGAGGCGGCGGTTCCACTATCAGTAAGCACGATGTCGAAGATCGTCTGACTCAGTTCCAGCTCTGCGAAGCGTTCTCCGGCGGCTTCTTTGATCTCTGTATACGTTTATCGGCTTCGCGTGTTTTAAAGGTCCTCCACATGGTCCTTTCGGCTCATGCTTAGAAAACGATAAGAAGTAGATTAAAATAAGATGAGTAATCGAACTCTTAATTTCCTTAATAATAAAATATCGTTGCTTAAATATACTTTAGTTTCCGCTTAGAGTGGTCTACAGCAGAGCTTATAACCCTCAAAAATGCTTGATATTTCTAGTAGAAAAAGCTACTCTAGTAGAGACGAAAGAAAGTGAGGGTATGCAGTATGCAAGTACGAGAACGAACAAAAACACAAATGCCGGAAATTACTGATGGTATGTTAGTGAAACAGACACTTGCCGGAGATCAGCAAGCTTTCGAAGCACTGGTCCGTCGTTATAATGTTCCCTTATTCAATTTCATTTGCCATTGCCTGGGCGACTATGATCTGGCATGTGATGTTTCGCAGCAAGTTTTTCTTCAGCTCTATATTTCCATGCCAACATTACGGACGGGTGAGCCGCTCAAAGCCTGGCTCTTCCAGGTTGCGCGTAATCGTTGTTTGGATGAGTTGCGCCGCAAACGTGCTATTCACTTCTCCGAGTTAGAGGCGGGCAACGATGAGGACGATCTCTCTCCTCTTGCCATTATGCCTGATACGCGTCCTTTGCCTGATGAACTGGCCGAGCGCCATGATCTGCAACAGGCTTTACGCAAAGCCATTGAATCGCTGCCACCCAAGTTCCGTTCGGTGGTCCTCTTACGTTATGCCGGTCAACTCAGCTTCTCAGAAATTGGCCGCACGCTCAATATGCCCGAGGCGACGGCAAAGACATACTTCCAACGCGCCCGGCCTTTGCTGCGCGCAGCACTGAGCAATCAATGGCAGCCCTCTTCCGTGTTATGAATTCGCTGATATATAGAGGCGTGGATGGCAGGGTATTGAGACAATCTGAAACTTCTCTCTTACGTTATTCGTACTAGCAGCAGAGATGGTAAGAATAACGTAAGAGGGAGCATGTATGAGGTATTTTCCACAGGTTTTGTTAGCTGACGACGTGGCATCAGACGATGATATTGATAGCATCTTCAGCCAGCTACAACAGATAGAGCCTCCTCCATCGTTGGTCGAGCGTATTATGCGATCCGTGAGGAATATCCCTTTGCCTCAGGGGCAGGCTGAAGGGCAGGAGCGACCAGATTCGCCGTGGTTCTGGGACAATATTGATGGGCTGATTGTGCGCAAAAGCCGTTTACTACCATCGTAGTTGGGTGCTTTTTATTGGTGGTCCTGTTATCTCGCACTTATTCTACTGGCTATCAATTGGCAAAAAGCCATGCGCCCCTGACCGGAACTGTTCTCTGCCGGGCACATGGCTTTCTTTTCAGGGAGAGTGGAGCAGGCCGCATTCTGAGCTTATGCAATCTGATCGGTGAGCTTGCCGGTAGTAACGAGCCAGCGCACAAATTCCAGGCGGCGGTGGCTCTCCTGGGCCAGGCGTTGCTCTTGCTCGTTGTAGCTCCTACGAAGTTTGCTGAGCATTTTCATTTCATTTTCAGCGAATCCACCCTTACGCAAAATTTCGCGATCTTCCTTGCGTTCCATAGGAACCTCCTTTGAAGTTGAAGATACCTCCCACGCTGTAGCTCCCCGATTCATCGTGGCAGGGAGCTACGGCGCTACCATCAACATGCGCTTGACCCGCTTGAGAAATGCCTGCATGGGATAAGGTTTGGGCAAATGATCCAGCGTTTCTCTCGTTTCGCCTTGATTATATATGTACTTTCGCACTGTTACAGTTGAACTTGTGGTGAGGAGTACCGGGATGGTGGCGAAAACGCGTAACTCCTGCAGCACGTCCCAGCCACTGACGGGGCCGGTAAGTTCAAGGTCGAGCACTACAAGATCAGGAATAGAGCGACGAAGCGCGGTGATAGCAAGTTCTCCGCTATTTACGGTGACGACAGAAAAGCCATGAGTCTTTAAGACGTTCGCTTCCAGATTTGCCAGAGCGAGATCATCTTCAACGACCAGGATGCGCTGTGTGGCGAGCTGCTCTCCCGCTTGCTCTAGCTCGGAGCGGTCGGATACATGCTCCTGGCCCGCTATCTGTTTGTGCAACGCGTCGATATTGCCGCTGACCGGCAGGGTTTTCGCGGCGTCATCATCATGCATGACTGGCATTTTTGCTCCCGCTGCGCGTTTTTGTTGTGACGTGCGGTCGCTCCACCGGTGCGACAGAAAGAGGGATGAGATCCATTTCTGATGAGGTCCATCTCTCCTCTAGAGATTACCCGATTACTGGTGATAATGATGTGAATATCTATACAGGTTTGTGAAAATTATGTGAACATGCTGTAATCTGGATCGATGATAACGGGAAGTTCGTCGTTACAGCTCTTCAGGATCGGGAGGAGGCACGTAGTAGCCGACTCCCAGTTCGTTATGCAGGAAGCGCGGCTGCGATGGATCGGGCTCTAGCTTACGGCGTAAGTGGCGGATAAAGGTACGCAAGTAGGTGTTTTCTCCGCTGTAATCAGGTCCCCAGACGCGTTGCAGCAGTTCGCGGTGCGTTAATACTTTGCCAGCATTACGTGTAAGTTCACACAGCAGATCGTATTCGGTGGGGGTGAGGTGTACTTCCTGTCCCCCTGAACGTACCTGGCGGCGGGCAAAATCGACCAGCAAACCATTTTCCCCTCCGCTGCGGTAGCTTGGGCGTTGCGTTTCGCCCCCCAGCATGCTATTGCGGAGCTGCGCAGTTTCTTCGGCTCTGCGCAAGGAGACGCGTACGCGAGCTAATAATTCATTGAGGCTAAATGGTTTGGTCAGGTAGTCGTCGGCTCCGAGATCCAGCGCCTTGATTTTCACAGGTTCTTCATCATGGGCCGAAAGGATAATTACCGGAGCCCGGCTCCATTCGCGCAGGCGGCGCAAGAAGGTCAGACCGTCCAGCGTGGGCAGTGAGAGATCAAGCAGAACAAGCTGGGGCTGGAATATTGCCGCCAGATCGATGGCCTGAGCTCCGTCGCGTACTGCCTGCGCCTGAAATCCGCGCGCTTTCAATTGGGCAAGCAAGAATGTGCGCATCTGTGGGTCGTCTTCAACACACAGGATGCGAACTTTTTTATCGGTTGTGGACATGGCTTTCCTCTCTTCCTGTCCATCCTGGTTCTATAGAACAGGTTCCGTGGGCTCAAGTTCGCGTTTTCCTGTAAACGTCGGCAAGGTGAAGGCAAAAACAGCGCCCTGACCGGGTCCGCTTTTTACCTCCAGGGTGCTGTTGTGCGCTTCGATAATGCCCCGGCTGATATAGAGACCCAGCCCCGTTGCCGGGCTCCAGCGCGCCGTCCCGCGTCTCCGCTCCAGCGTGGGCTGTCCTGGTCGGTCTGCGTTGGGTCGATGCGCGGCGGCAAACGTGCTGAAGCGCGTAAAAATAGCCATCTGCTGCTCTGAGGTCATGCCGATCCCCCGGTCCATGACGCGCAACGTTACGCCGCAGGGCTGTAGACTCTGGGGATCGGTGACCAGTTCAGCTTCGAGCAGGACGACATCTCCCTCCGGGGCGTAGCGGAAGGCATTGCTCAGGAGGTTAATGAGCACACTCATGATCAGCTCATAATCTCCCAGCACTGCCGGTAATTGCGGAGGGAGCACGACCTTGAGGGAGCGCTGCGACACGGTGATAAGCGCCTCCAGCCGGTCTTGTAAGTCTTCTATCAGTTCCGGTAAGAGAATGGCCTCCATCTGCATACGCAACGCCCCCGCTTCAACGCGAGAAGCATCGAGGAAGTGATTAATCATGCCCACGAGCCGCTCTACCTGCTCGTCGGCGGTCTGCAAAAAGTCGTACTGTTCTTCACTCGACCATTGCAGATCTCTGGCGAGCAGCGCGCTCAGGTGGGCACGTATATTAGCCAGTGGCGTCTTGAGTTCATGGGCCATTGTGGTGAAGAAATCTTCACGCGCGCGCTCCAACAGTTTGATGCGCGTGATTTCCTGGATGACGAGGATCGCGCTGGTAACGGTGCCATCGGGCGCTCGTAGAGGGGCTGCGTTGACCAGCAGGTGGATGGTTTGCCCATCCTGCTTCGTTATGTGCAGTTCAGCCTCGCTAGCCGTTCCCTGGTGTAGAGCCCGACTGAGCGGCTGTTCCTCGAAAGGGATCATCGAGCCAGATGTGCCACACATAATAATGTGGCGGAAGACATCCTCGCAATTCTCGCCAATTGCTCTTTTGCAGGCTTGCGTAAGATCGTCCAGCGGCTCCAACGGTGCGCCCACACGTTGTAAAAGTTCTACCGCATGCCGATTGATCAGGGTAATGCGATAGTCGCTGGAGACGTGGAGCACGCCGGAGGGAAGGCTTTCCAGCAGCACTTCCATGCGGGCGCTGGCAAGGTCCTGAGCGATGCGGGCAAGTTGGAGGGCCTCGTTGCGCTGGGCCAGTTCGGCTGTGCGCGCCACCACTTCCGCTTCAACGCGTTCGCGCGCCGCCGCTTCTTCTGTGACGTCGTGATAGATGATGATGAACGCGAAGATATCTCCCAGATCATCACGGATCGGGGTATAGGAGCAGCGCAGCGTATACTGTCGCCCGTCTCCCCCGATAATCTTGTATTCGTCAATCTGCCCCTGTAAAGCGCGCCGCTCAAGCTCTGGGACGAGCTGAGACTCGTCCAGTGCGGCAAGATACCGGTCCAGCATTTTCTGGTTACTGGCGGCAAGAGCTTGAGTGATAGGCGTACCGATCATGCTATCGGGCCAGCCAAAGAGCCGGCGCGCGGTATGGTTGGCATCGGCGATGCGCCAGCGCGGATCGAAGATCACAACGCCATCGGGAATGGCCTGCATCACATTCTCTTTCTGATGCGCGTTGCGGCTGGCGACGCGAGCCCAGCGGTCGATGCTGCGGAAAAGGCGAGCATTCTGGATCGCCAGGCCGGCCTGTTGGGCAAAGCGGTTAAGCAACTCAACCTCTTCAGCCGAGAAGCCGCGCGCCCGACGGTGATAGACCTCAATGGTCCCAAGCACTGCCCCTGCTGACTCTGCCTGCTCACCTGTTCCGGCGCTTTTCTGAAGCGGGTGCAGCGGGTAGGAGTCGAAAATGGGAACGCAGAGCACAGAACCCGGGCGGCATGGCTCTCCGTGGTTATCAAGCGAGGGGAGCTCAATCTCTGCAATGGCGCTGGTATCTGTAATTACCAGGGTGCGCCGCTCTTGCACGACCCGCCCCAGCAGTATCCGCTCATCAAGGGGAGGATGCCAATCATGTGAGCAGGGATGAATACCTTTCTGTGCGGCCACTGTAACCTTGCCTGATAGGTCTATTGCGCTGCGCTGACGCTCGTCGTATCCGGCGATGCGCGCCTCGCTATCAGAGATTGATTGATCGATGAGCAGGATCGCGCAACGCTTGGAGCCGACCATTTCATTTAATGCCTGTAAGATCCTGTCGAGGACGAGAGGGAGCGCCGATGCGCCCGCGATAGCTGAGGAGATATGGTGAATGGCGTTAAGATGCAGGCGCGACCGTACCGCATCGGTGACGTCTTCAATAGTAATCAGCAATGGCGGTTGGTGGCTTGGCTGATGGGGATGGGCTGCTTTATCAACGGCTACCGGAGAGCGTTCGATGACGATGCGCCAGTAGGTGCGCCCCTTTGTCTCCAGGAAGCCCTCGAACGGGACTTCATCGTACTGGAGCCGCTGTCCGGTCGCAGCAACCTGGCGTAATAGGGGAATAGCAATCTTGCGCACTGTTTCAGGAAGCACGGTTTCTACTGATTGTCCGGCGATAGCCAGACCGTTCCAGGGGGCATCGAGCTGGCAAATCAGGTATGGGTTGGCATAGACGATATCCAGGCTGGCGGAATCCAGAATGGCAACTCCAACCGGCACATGTTCCAGGATATACTCGAGTTGTTTTGCGTGTCCCAGTTCCATATTTACTATATTTTTCTAGTTATCCAGAAGCGAACTTCCAGATACTTCTTATGATGCCGCTCTATTGAGGCAATATAACGAAGCCTGCTTCGAATCTGTTGTGTTGATATTATAGCGTTTTTTGGGCGCGCTGTCTTCTCTAGAATAGAGTCTGTATTTTGTGAGTTGTTACGGACATTTCATGGATATTTGTCTCCCTTGCTCTATTCTGCTATCATGGCAGCAGGTAGTAGATATTTTAAGGCGTAAAGAATAGAGGAGACGTCGATGGATTTGCGCGGGAAACGTGTCCTGGTCATGGGGCTGGGACTGCAAGGCTCGGGTATGGCAGCGACTCGCTATGCGGCTCAGCAGGGGGCGCTTGTGCGCGTGACGGATATGAAGTCGGAGGAGGTGCTGGCTCCGAGCGTGCAGGCGCTGGCGGGTCTGCCAATAGAGTTTGTGCTGGGGCAGCATCGCGAAGAGGATTTTCGCTGGGCGGAGATAGTGCTTCGTAACCCTGGTGTACCTCGCACCTCGCCCTATCTGTTGCTGGCTCAGGAGCATGGGGCGCAGATCGAGATGGAAATTGCCCTCTTCTTCCTCGCCTGCCCCGGTCGCATCATCGGCATTACCGGGACGCGTGGCAAGACCACGACGACCACCCTGATTTACGAGATCCTGCATGCCAGCGGCGCCCCCACTGTGCTGGGTGGTAATGTCGCCGGAGTGGAGACGCTTTCATTGCTGCCTCAGATCACCAGCGAGACGCTGGTGGTGCTGGAACTCTCAAGCTGGCAGCTCGAAGGTCTGGCTCCGCATGCGCTCAGCCCCGAGGTCGCGGTGATGACCAATGTCTATCCCGATCACCTCAATACTTATAGCGGCATGGAGGAATATGCCGAGGCCAAAGCCAATATTTTCCGTCATCAGACTCCCGAAGGGATCGCCGTTTTCAACTACGATAATCCCTGGACGCGCCGTTTTGGTGAGGAAGCGCCGGGCAAAACCTGGTTTACCAGTTTGCAGCTCGGCGGCAGCTTCCCGCGCGGCTCGACTGCTGTAGAGCCCTTTATCTTTACCGAAACCCCTCTGGCCGGTCGGCATAATCTGGAAAATATTCTCATGGCAACGACAACTGCTCGTCTGCTGGGAGTCTCGGATGAGCGTATTGCAGCTACCGTGCGTGGCTTCCGTGGGGTAGCCCATCGCCTGCAAGAAGTGGGCGTCATCAACGGGGTGCGTTTTGTCAACGACAGTACCAGCACGACTCCAGTAGCGGGACGCGTGGCTCTGGAGGCTTTCGATAGCCCGATAGTGCTGGTGGCTGGTGGCAATACCAAGCATCTCCCCCTGGAACAGTGGCCCGCGACAATTGTGCAACGCTGCCGGGATGTAATCCTGATGGTGGGTAGCGGCACCGATGAGCTGCTCCCCGCCATTCAAGAAGAGGCGCGCAAACAGGGCGTTGCCGATCCGGTGCGCGGTATTTTCGATGATTTTAAGCAGACAATCGATACTGCCGTGTCCCTGACGCGTCCTGGCGATGTGTTGCTCTTCTCTCCCGGCTTTACCAGCTTCCGCATGTTCCTCAACGAGTTTGACCGGGGTGATAAATTTGTGGCATATGTGCGTTCCCTGCAACATAGCAATGAGAAAAGCTCGTAAATCGTGCAGGGACTGATGTGCTTTTAACAGGAAGATTATATTGATGCAAATTACTTTACTCATTACCGCCATCGGGTTAGGCATTGCCTATGCGGCGTCGCCCGGGGCCGTGAACACCGAAGCTATCCGACGTGGGGTAACGCATGGGGCGCGTTCAACGCTCATGGTCGAGACCGGTTCGCTCATCGGCGATTCTTTCTGGGCTTTGCTGGCCTTAACAGGCGTCACCGTTTTTGCTCATTACCTGGCGATCCAGGTCGTTTTGGGCATCGTCGGCGGATGTTTTCTGCTGCGTATGGCCTGGCTAGCTCTCCATGAGGCGCTGGTGAAGCGTGACTTTGCTGAAGGTAAGACAGCTAACACGCGAGGAGATTTTGCGACGGGAGTGGTCTTCGGGCTAGCCAATCCGGTCGGGCTGGCTTTCTGGTCCGGCCTGGGCAGCAGCGTCGTGGCTTCGGGGGTAGTTGGGGTGCAGTTTGCTGTATTCTTCATCGGCTTTTTTATTGGCGCCGTCCTCTGGTGCATTGGTATCAGCTCCGGCATGCGCTGGGGCCGTCGCTGGATTCGTCCCGCGCTCTTCCTCTGGATCAACATAGTATGCGGTCTCGCCCTGGGCTATTTCGGCGTGCGCGTCCTCTGGCTCACCGCGCAAGAATGGTTGGAACACCAGATTTTGCCAGCTTTGAGACCGACGCGCTAAGAAAAGTTCGTCGGTATAGAACTCATCATTATCGCAGCAATCCGCCACCGCTACTTCGGTACGAGTTGGTGGCTCTCACTTGTTCAGGTTGTTGGCAGCGGCGTCCTCGTCTTCGCTGCTGCGCTCATCTTCGGCAACGCGTGAGCGCATTCCTACAGCGTTTGCCAGGTAAGAAGGTATCGCCAGAGCAATAGTCGTCGGAGATGTGCATCGGTTAGGATGGAAGAAACTCTCTCGCGGATCTCTGGCAAGGACATGTCCGCTGGCCTGATCGGTGCTTTGTAAGGAGACGATTTGCAGCTAAGTGCGTAGAAGGCATTCACTGGAACCGCGATCAGTGCGACTCCCATATCGGTCAGGTTGGCTTCACGGAATAAGCCAAGCACAGCCAAGACACCGCCCGGTTGTAATAGCGAAACCATCTCTTCAAGACATCGATCAAATGGCATGTGATGAAGCGATGCAGATGCTGCAATGAAGTCGAACTGTTCCCCGAAAGGATATTGCAGAAAGTTGGCCTGAACGAACCGGAGCAATGGATTGCTTATAGTCATTTGGGCTTGTTCGATCATCGCTTGATCACGGTCAATCCCCGTTACAGCGATACCAAACCTATCAGCCAGACGCTGGGCAAAACTGCCATCGCCACATCCCACGTCTAGCGCATTTCGGCAGCCAGGAGGGACTTGACGCAAAAGCAAATTGGTATAGTGCTCGTTGTGATTATAGTGAAACATGATGCTTTGGCATGAAGCCACTACCCCCATTACTTGAAAGGGCGTAGTGGCTCCACGTTTTCCTGATTGCTACTCACATCTTGCCCAGCACAACCTCGATAGTGTAGCCTTCCAGCTTCTTCAGCGAGGTGGGCGAGATGGTTTCGCGGTACATCTCGTCGAACGATGGATAGTCGCGCTGGCTGATCGAGACCAGCAGGTTGTCGGCCAGCGTCTCCGCCCGGATTTCGTGCATGTAGCCGGTGAGGATATTCGCCAGCTCGACATCGGTGTACAGGGCCAGGCCGATATGATCCTCGATGTTCAAGCCGGCTTTCTTGCGCATATCCTGGACGTAATGGGTCAGGTCGCGCACCAGCCCCTCTTCGCGCAGTTGTGGCGTAATCGCCGTTTCAAGCGCCACGATATAGCCGCGTTCCTCCGCCGTGACGAAGCCAGGGCGCGCCGTCGCAATGACTTCAACCTCGTCAGCCGTCAGATCAAGCTCCTGCTCACCTAGCGCCAGTTTGAGCATGCCCGTTGCGTTGAGCTGCTCAGCGGCAAGCTGGGTTTCGTGGGGCGTCATCGTTTTGAAGAACGCCAGGACTTTTTGTACCAGCGGCCCATGCTTCGGCCCGAGAACTTTGACCTGTGGCTTCAGCGTATAGGCCAGCATATCGCTATCCTCGCTCATCAGCTCCAATCGCTTGATGTTGAGCTCCTCAAGCACCTGATTCTTGAGACGCGTCAGCGCCTCCTCCTCAGCAAAGCTGGGCACGCGGACGTGAAGCGCGTTAAGCGGCTGGCGCACGCGGATCTGCGCCTTCTCGCGCGCAGCTCGACCAAGACCAACCATGCGCATCACCAGATGCGTCTCGCGCGTCAGTTGCTCGTCGATCAGACTTTCATTAACCTGAGGCCAGTCGCACAGGTGGACGCTCAACGGCGCTTGCTGGCTGACGCTGCGTACCAGGTTCTGATAAAGCTCTTCCGTCATAAATGGCATGAAGGGCGAGAGCAGCGTGATTAGCGTTGTCAGACACTCGTAGAGTGTCAGGTAAGCGCCCAGCTTGTCATCGTCGAGCTGTGATTTCCAGATGCGCTCGCGACTGCGCCGCAGGTACCAGTTAGAAAGATCATCCAGGAAGTCCTGCATGACCTCCGTTGGCTTCACCGTATCGTACCGCTCCAGGCCGTTGGTCACGTCGCGCACCGTTTGCTGGAGCTCCGAGATGATCCAGCGGTCCAGCTCGCTGCGTCGCGCAACGGGTAGTTGATGTTGCGTCGGGTCAAACTGGTCGATATTGGCGTAGGTCACAAAGAACCAGTAGATGTTCCAGATCTTGTCCAGCGTGCGACGTGTCAGCATCCACTTTTCGCTCAGACGTATCGGCATACCCGTCTCGGCGGACTTTTGCATATCCGCTGCCGTGGGAATGGCCGGGAAGCTGAGATTTTGCTCCGGCACATGATTGGCAAAGAGCCAGCGCATCGTATCCGACCCGACCCGCTCGGCTGCCTCGTCGAAGACCACCATGTTGCCCTTCGACTTGTGCATGGGCGTGCCATCTTCCGCCATCAATGTCGCGTAGCCGAAGAGCGTTTTAAACGGCGTCGTGTTCTCCAGCACCGTGCTCATCACCAGCATCGAATAGAACCAGTTTCGGAACTGGCCGGGGAACGACTCGGTGACAAAGTCCGCCGGGAACCACTGCTGCCAGTGGGCGTGATCGGTGCGATAGTGCAGGGTTGAGAACGGCACAATGCCCGCGTCAAGCCAGGGGTTGCCAACATCTTTGATGCGCGAAACCACGGTGTCGCACTGTTTGCACTTGATTTTGACCGCATCAACCCAGGGACGATGAGGCGTATGCCCCTCGAACTCTTCCCAACCGGCCACCGCTCGCTCTTTCAGCTCCTCTTTGCTGCCGATGACCTCGAAGGTGTCACATTTGGGGCAGTTATAGATGGGCAACGCCAGGCCCCAGTAACGCTTCTTAGAGATCATCCAGTCATCCATGTTGCGCAGCCAGTCCAGTTCGCGCTCCAGGCCGAAGGCCGGTATCCATGTGACCTGACGCACCACGTTCATGATCTCGTAGCGCAACTGCTGCATCGAGATGAACCATTCATCGACCAGGCGGAAGATTAGCTCGGTCTTGCAGCGCCAGCACGTTGGATAGCGGTGGCTGTAGTTCTGCGGGCGATAGAGCAGACCTTTTTTGGTCAGGTTATCCGCTATCTGTCGCCCAACGTCGGCGGCATACTGTCCCGTGAGCCAGTCGAAGCCCTCCACGTAGATGCCGGCCTCATCGACCGGAGCGACCACCGCCAGATTGAACTCTTTCGAGAGGCCAAAGTCTTCGCGTCCGCAGCCGGGAGCGATATGGACGATGCCGGTGCCCTCGGTGGCGCTGACATCTTTCCAGGGGACGACGGTATGGACAACACCTTGTTCGGCTGGCAGTTCGTCGAAGGGACCGCGATATTTCCAGCCCACCATGTCACTGCCCTTTAACGTTTCGGTGACGCGGTAATCGCCCTTGTCGCGCCCCTTGAGAGCCTTTAGAACTGGCAGCAGTTGCTCTGCCAGGTAATAGAACTCGCCGTCCTGCTCGACTCTGACATAGGGCAGGTCGGGATGAACGGCTGCTGCGACATTGGCTGCTAACGTCCAGGGAGTTGTCGTCCAGACGAGCAGGTATTCCTTGCCGCCCGCCTGAGCTTTGCTAGACGCGCTAGCGGCGTTGGCGGGCGGAATATCAAGGTATTCACCGGGGCGATCTACCAGCGGCAGGCGCACATAGAGGCTGAGGTGCGTGATTTCCTTGTAGCCCTCGGCCTCCATCTCCATATTTGAGATGCCGGTCGCGCAGCGCGGACACCAGGGCATCACGTCGCGCCCCTTGTAGATCAGACCGCGCTCATGGCATTTTTTGAGGAACGACCAGATGGTATAGTTATTTTCGTCTGAAAGGGTATAGTAGTCGTTGCCCCAGTCCATCCAGTAGCCCAGACGGATGGATTGCTCGGTCTGTCGTTTGGCGAAGGTAAAAACGCGCTCTTTGCAGCGCTCCACAAATTTGGCTATGCCATAAGCTTCGATGTCGTGCTTGGTCTGGAAGCCCAGATCCTCCTCGACGTTCACCTCGACCCATAGCCCCTGGCAATCGAAGCCGTTCTGGTAACGCTGCTTGTAGCCCTGCATCGTCTTGAACCGCTGGTAGAGATCCTTATAGGTGCGTCCCCACGCGTGATGGACGCCCATTGGATTGTTCGCGGTGATCGGACCATCCAGGAATGAGTATTGCTTATCGCTGTGCTCGTTGCGCTTCAGGTAGAGTTGCAGCGCATTGTTTTCGTCCCACCACTGCTGGATGGTGCGTTCCAGCGCCGGATAGTCCACGCGATCCGCCGCGACAACAGGCTGGAATACGGTTGATTTTACTGACAAAGCGTCCTCCTCTGCGTCCAATGCCCTACGTACGCATATGTGTTGTACTGATATATCGTATGAGCAGTAAGGTCAATCTACGAGTACGATTTCTAAACGTTTGTTGATCTTGCCCTTATTCTCCGTTTTGGTAATTTTAATGCCGCCGACCTCGCTGGTATGGTTGACATGAGTTCCGCCGTCGGCTTGCAGGTCCAGGCCAACGATCTCTACAATGCGAATTTCCTCAATCTCCGGTGGCAGCAGATTAATTCTGGTGCGCACCAGGTCCGGTATCTCAAATGCTTTTTCGCGTGGCAAGGTGTAAACGCGTATCGGGTGGTCGGCCTCTATAGCTTCATTGACTTTCTGCTCAATATAAGCGATGCGCTCGCGGTCCAGATTCTCCATTGAGAAATCCATACGTGCCCGGTCGGGATACATCTGACCGCCGGTAACCTGAACGCCAAACTCTTTCCAGATGATGCCGCAAAGAAGATGCAGAGCAGTATGGGTACGCATCATCCGGTAGCGAAAATCCCAGTCGATGGTGCCGACGACTTCGGTGCCAACGGCGGGCGGGATGCTATCGAGCGTGTGCCAGACAATATCATTGCGCTTATTCATAGCTATCACGTTCGCCAGTGATTGCTGGTTATCCCAGCAGATGACGCCACGATCCGCCATCTGTCCACCACCGCCGGGATAAAACACAGTTGCATCCAGTGCAATCTCGTCGCCTTCGACGGCCACAACTTTCGCTGTGCATTCAAACGTAAAGCTGTTCTGGTGATAAAGGAGCTTCGTCTTCATTGTTTGGCCCTTCTTCAATTTCTTCAATAAAAAACCCCTCGTCCAGCGCAGGGACGAGAGGAACTCCCGTGGTACCACCCTTGTTAGCCCAACACCATCGCATGACCCGACGTTGGACTCACTCGAATCCGCGTATTTCCGAGCGGTTATAGATAAACTACGGAATTACGCGCCTTCGTGATAACGGGAAGGGACCGGCCTGCTTACTTCGTGGTTCAGCAAGCGGCTCAGGAGTGATTTTCTGCCGACATCCCGTGCCTGGTTACACCATCCCCAGGCTCTCTGCGACAGGCTCAGCGGCGTACTCGCTCCGTCATTGCCCTATGCAAAATTTCTGGCTTTCGGCTATTCTTCACCGCTATCTTTGACTATTCTCATGACGCTCCTCTGCGATAGACAAATTGTTACGAGCGAGCGACCTGCGAAGGTGAAGAATGTAGCAAAAATATGATACCATAAGAGATGATAGAATACAATAGCTCTTTCTTTACTTTCAGTATTCTCAAGCGGGTCGAGCGCGGCCATTGGCTCTGCAGCTCTTTTGAGGAGGAATATACGCATCAGAGCCGAAGATGCCAAGTGAAAATGTACGTAATACGCTTTTAATTTCAGTACCCTCAAGCGGGTCGAGCTAACCACAGGTTGCCGCTGTCTTCCTTGAGGAGAAGTATAACATCACACCTGAAAATGTCAAAGGAAAAAGCATTAAGGAACATTTATGTACACCCTGGAAAATTTTTATGGGCCTAACGCAGGCTACGTGCTTGAACTCTATGACCGATATAAACAGGACCCCGCTCTGGTGGATGAAGCTACTCGCGCCATCTTTGCCACATGGACGCCGGAGCAAGTACCACAGCAACTGCCGGAAGGTCAGCCTGCCGCCGAACTGACTGTGCCTCAGCTTGCTCATGCTCTTGCCGCCTCCGCGCTGGCTCACGCCATTCGGGAGCGCGGGCATCTGGCGGCGCACCTTGATCCACTGGGCAGCTCGCCTGTGGGCGATCCAGCTCTTTTACCACAAAAACATGGTCTGAATGATGAGGACCTGGCTCATTTACCGGCCTCTGTCGTAGGTGGGCACGCGGCTGAAGGAGCCGACAACGCGCTGGAGGCGATTAATGCGTTGCGTGCGATGTACTCCGGGACCATCAGTTATGAGTTTGATCAGGTAAAGAGCCCTGATGAGCGTGCATGGTTGCGTGATGCCGTTGGATTGCGCCGGTATCATACAGCTCCTGACGAGGCCACAGCTCGTAAGCTGCTCAAAAGGTTGACGCAGGTCGAAGTGTTTGAACGTTACCTGCATCAGACGTTTCCCGGACAGAAACGCTTCTCGATTGAGGGCACCGATGTCCTTGTCCCTATGCTTGATGAGATTATCAGCGGCGCTATCGACTCTGAGAGCAAAGAGGTCATTATCGGTATGGCTCACCGTGGTCGTCTCAATGTGCTGGCGCACGTCTTTGGCAAATCCTATGCGGCCATTCTCGCCGAATTCTCGCACGCCAAACACGAGGAAGGCACTCCGCTGACAGATAGCTTTGGTTTTGGCTGGACCGGCGACGTCAAGTATCATCTGGGCGCGAAACATATGCTGGGCGAGGGAGCGTCAGTCACGCTCAAAGCGATCTTATCGCCCAATCCCAGCCACCTGGAATTTGTCAATCCTGTTGTTGAGGGTATGGCCCGCGCCGGTCAAGAGAGCCGCGACGAGCCCGGTCCCCCTGTGCAAGACGTGGATCATACGTTGCCAATCCTGATTCATGGCGATGCAGCTTTTCCTGGTGAAGGGGTGGTCGCTGAGACCTTGAATATGTGGCATTTGCGCGGCTACTGGGTGGGTGGGACCATCCATATTATCCTGAACAACCAGCTTGGTTTTACCACGCCGCAGGAGGATGCGCGCTCGACGCCTTTTGCCAGCGATCTGGCGAAGGGCTTTAGCCTCCCGATTATTCATGTGAATGCCGATGATCCCCATGCCTGTTTAACGGCGGTCTGCCTGGCTCATGCCTACCGCGATCAATTTCATAAAGATGTGATGATTGACCTCGTTGGCTACCGGCGCTGGGGACACAATGAGGGAGACGAGCCAGCGTTCACGCAGCCGCAGATGTATGAGCGCATTCGCTCGCATCCGACGGTGCGCGAGTTGTATGCCTGCCGCCTCGACGAAGCCGGTATTGTCTCGCGTGACGAGGCCGAGGCAATGGAGAAGGACGCTTTTTCGCTACTGGAACAGGCCAAGCGCGAAGCTGATGAGGGTGCGAGCCTGCCTGACGAAGAAGAAATAAAAAACGGTAATGGCTATCATCGCGTTGCGAAGACGCCATCACCGATCACGGCTGAACAACTGATGACCTATAATAATGAATTGCTGACCTGGCCGGAGAACTTCGCGCCTCATCCAAAGCTGGCTCGCACCTTGCAGCGTCGTGCCAATACGCTGGGGCCAGAAGGTGGTATTGATTGGGGGCAGGCCGAGGCGCTGGCGTTTGCCTCTATTCTTGCTGAGGGCACGCCGATTCGCCTGACCGGGCAGGATTCCGAGCGTGGCACCTTTAGCCACCGCCATGCCGTGTTGCATAACCAGGCAAACGACGAGGTGTATGTGCCGCTACAGCATTTACGCGCGGCAAAAGCGTCGTTTTCCATCTATAACAGTCCGTTGAGCGAGGTCGGGGCGCTGGGTTTTGAGTATGGCTATAGTGTGCATGCTCCTGATGCCCTGGTACTGTGGGAGGCGCAATATGGCGATTTTGCCAATGTGGCGCAGGTGATTATCGACCAGTTCATTTCTTCGGGCCGCGCCAAATGGCGGCAGAACTCGTCGCTGGTGCTGTTGCTACCCCACGGATACGAAGGTCAGGGACCGGAGCATTCAAGCGCTCGTCTGGAACGCTACCTGCAACTATCGGCCCAGGATAACTGGCGCATTGCCAATTGTTCCACCTCGGCGCAGTACTTCCATCTGCTGCGACAACAGGCGCATCTTCTTGAGCGCGCCCCACGCCCTCTGGTTGTGATGATGCCGAAAAGCCTCTTGCGGCATCCCCTGGCGTCATCGAGCTTGCAGGATCTGGCGGAAGGCTCCTTCAAAACCGTCATCGACGATCAGCAGGCGCGGGAAAATCCTGAGAGTGTCAGGCGGATCGCGCTTTGCAGCGGGAAGATTGCCATCGATCTGCTGCTCCAGCAAAGCCGCACTCGGGCCGATGATGTCGCCATTGTGCGGGTTGAAATGCTCTATCCTTTCCCCGCCGATGAACTCAAGCAGGTTCTTGCTGGCTATCCTCGTGTGCGTGAAGTGGTCTGGGTGCAGGAAGAGCCGCAAAATATGGGAGCCTGGAGCTATATAGCTCCTCGTCTTACAAAGATCATGCCACGTAATGATAAATTAGAGGTCATTTCTCGCCCTGCTCGTTCCAGCCCTGCCACCGGTTTTTACGATAGATATCAGGCCGAGCAGGAGCAAATTATCGCGGAAGCCTCCGGCTTGCCGCTAGAACAGCCGGGAGGAAAATATGTCTGAGATTCATGTCCCAACGTTGGGAGAATCGGTCGTTGAAGCGACCGTCGCTGCGTGGCGCAAGCAAGAAGGCGAGCCAGTTCATGTGGGAGAAGCGCTCGTAGAACTGGAGACCGATAAAGTAAACCTGGAGGTCTCTGCCGAACAAGAGGGAGTGCTACAGAAGATTGTCAAGCAGGTTGGCGATGTTGTTGTGGTGGGCGACGTGCTGGGTACCATTGCTGAGGGTGCTGGCGCCGCTGAGGCATCATCGAATGGCGTCGCCGCATCTTCCACCGGAACTGAGCCAATGCAGACCGTGACGCCAGAGCAGCAGCCCGCCTCCTCGCAGCGCTCATCCGCAGCAACGGAGTCGCGCGCCCCTTCGCCACTGGCGCGGCGGATCGCAGCAGAGAATAATATCGACCTGTCCGAGGTCAGGGGAACCAGCCCGCATGGGCGTATCACCAAAGAAGACGTCATTAGCTATCTCCAGCAGCAGAAGCAGCCTACGCAGCCGCTATCAGCCCCTCCGACGCCACCTGCACCCGCTCCTGCCGCACCGCCACCGCTGCGAAGTGTGGCTGCTCCGGTCACTCCCCCTGCCGGACAGCCGGGGCGTGAGGAGCGGATTCGTATGTCGCGCCGCAGGCAGACAATCGCGCAGCGTCTCGTCGAGGCTCAGCATACCGCCGCCATGCTCACCACTTTCAATGAGATCGACATGAGCGCGGTCATGGAGATTCGCAGCCGGCGCAAAGAGACGTTCAAAGAGCGGCACCAGGTATCGCTGGGCTTTATGTCATTTTTCACTAAAGCCGTAGTAGGCGCGCTCAAGGCATTTCCGCTCCTCAACGCCGAAATTCAAGGCAACGAGATCGTCATCAAGCATTACTATGATATCGGTATTGCCGTCAGCACCGAGGAAGGCTTAATCGTGCCGGTATTGCGCGACGCCGACCGCAAGAGCTTTGCCGAGATTGAGCGCGAGATCGCCAGCCTGGCGAAACGGGCGCGCGAAAATGCTTTATCGCTGCCGGAACTCCAGGGCGGCACGTTTACCATTACCAACGGAGGCGTCTTTGGCTCACTCCTTTCCACCCCTATTCTGAACGCTCCCCAGGTCGGCATCCTGGGCATGCATAAGATCGAGCAGCGGCCCATTGCTTTAAACGGGCAGGTGGTCATTCGGCCAATGATGTATGTGGCCCTTTCGTACGATCATCGCATCGTCGATGGGAGTGAAGCTGTACAGTTTTTGGTCAAGATCAAGGAGATGGTGGAGGACCCTGAAACGTTGCTGCTTGAAGGGTAGACGCTTTTTTTGGTTTCTCTCGACATCGCGCGTTTATATCTGTATAATCAGGGAGATTACTGTGCTATAGAGGATCTGTTTCTGCTCAGGCGGTAGAGCGGAAGTAGCAAGTCATCTGAATCCTGAAAAAGTACTTCACGGGAAGAGACGCTTGTGAACATCATGTGAGACCTGGGAAGCCAGGCAATGGTGGAGGAAGCAGAAACCGAGCCGCATTTATGGGCCGTCTATAAATGCCTAAGTTTCGGATAACGGAGTTGTCAGGGGTATGCAACCAGAGAATTACTATCCTCGCCAGGCAGGCAGCAATAATGATCTAGATATGCTCGTCGGCAAAACGCTGGGGCAATTTCGTATAGTCGAACGTATCGGGGCTGGCGGCATGGCGACGGTGTTTAAGGCATATCAGCCCACGCTCGACCGGTATGTGGCAATTAAGGTGTTGCCCGCCCATTACGCCCGCGACCCCGTATTCGTCAAACGCTTCGAGCAAGAGGCGCGCTCAGTGGCGAAACTGGCTCATCCCAACATTGTGCAGATCCATGACTTTGGTGAGCAGGACAATATTACCTTTATTGTCATGGAATACGTTGATGGCGGGACTCTCAAAGAACGCATCAAAAAAGCTTTACCTGTGTCAGAGGTGGCGGATTATATCATCCAGGCGGCGGAAGGGCTGGATTGCGCTCACCGCAACGGCATCGTTCACCGTGATGTCAAGCCTGCCAATATGTTGCTGCGCAAAGATGGGCATCTGCTGCTCTCCGATTTTGGCATTGCGAAGATCATGGAGGGCACCACCAACCTTACCCGCGTCGGCACAGGTATTGGCACCCCGCAATATATGTCACCCGAGCAAGGCATGGGCCAGGCAGTAGACCGGCGCAGTGACCTCTATTCGCTGGGCATCGTGTTTTTCCACTGCCTGACCGGTCGCGTGCCTTTTCAAGCTGATAGCCCACTGACCATCACAGTAAAACATATCAATGATCCTTTGCCCGTTGACCGATTGACAGCGGAGGGTGTACCCCCTCTTGTTGTCCAGGTCGTATTAAAGATGACGGCGAAACAACCGCACGAACGGTATCAATCGGCGGATGTCTTGGTTGATGCCCTGACGAGCGCCCTGGCGGCGTCGAATCTTTCGATATCGCGTCCCTATCGTATTTCGCCTTTTGCCTCGGGTCCTATTGCTGAGGCAAGAAACCAGCAGAGCGTTGGCAGCGGAGTTCAGTACGGAGGAGGGATAGCTCAGTCGGGACCGCAATCGGTAGTGATGTTGACCTGCTTCCGCTGCGGGGCGTTGAATCGCAGCACGCAGCTCTACTGCACAACCTGCGGTGATGATCTGTCAAACAAGCGCGCCAGCGCGGACCGCTTCCTGGGGCCAAATGGTCGTCCTGTCCTGGCGCGGCTGCTGATGAAAAACGGACCAATGGCCGGTCGCGCCTATCGCTTCCATCAGGACGTGACGACGATTGGGCGCACCACTGGCAACGACCTGGTGATCCCGGGGCTGACGGTCTCGCGTCGCCATGCACGCTTATGGTTTGCCAATGGACGCTGGTATCTGGAAGATTTGCAGAGCGCGAATGGCACTTTTGTCAATAACGTTCGTATATATCAAGCGGTAGCCCTGAATGACGGAGATATGATCAGTTTCGGCGATGAAGCTGTCATCTTCAACATAATCTATGGTCCGTAATCGTACAATAGAATAGATAACCGGGTATCGTGGCTACTGTTACCGTATTGGCGATACAAGGATCATTTGTTTTAGGAAGGACCATTGTGATGAGTATAAATCCTCTGGTGCAGGTTGCGCAGCAGATGCTGCTGGGTAGTGCGGTGAAGCAGAATCATGCTCTTGAGCACGCCACGATTGTCTTGCTAGCCAGGAAGTTCCCGGAGGCGCGCCTCTCAGGGATCTCCTTTGCGGCTGGCTTTTTTGTCTTTGGGGACGTGCCGACCGAGGCGATTCTCCCCACGGCTGAGGAGGCGTTGAATTTGCTGCGTACAACTCACCCGGAGATGGCGGTTCACGAGCGTTGCGGCACCAATCTGGCCGTGACGGGTGCTCTGACTGGGCTCTCGGCGATGGCGGTGGCGAAGATGCGGCGCCCATATAGCACGGTGAATAATGTGATTCTGGCATCCACCGCTGCGATTGTCCTGGCGCGTCCTCTCGGCTTGATGATGCAGCGTTATGTCACCACGCAAACGCCTAATAGCTCGATGCGCATTACTGGCGTGAAGCGGATGCAGGTGTTTGGCGCGCCCGCTCACTTTGTCAGTACCGATAATCCAGACGCCGCGGGACTCTTCTCATAAGAACTTTCCCGGCAACCTTACGTAGACACTGAGCAGGAGGGGGCAGAATCTGTCCCCTCATATATTTTTCAAGGGGGAGATGGTTTATGGAACTGGAGCGTAGTCGTTTCCTGGTAGAGACCTCGTGGCTCGCCGATCACCTGCATGATCCCCATTTGCGCATCGTGGATATGCGCGGCTATGTCAAAACCGTCGAGCATGCTGGCATCCAGGATGCTCTCTATGTGGGCGCTCGCGAGGAATATGAGCAGGGACACATTCCGGGCGCGCTCTACATTGATTGGAGCAGCGACATCGTTGATCCCGATGATGCTGTGGAGGCGCAGGTCGCTCCTCCTGCTCGCTTCGCTGAAGTGATGGGACATCTGGGCATTGGCGATCAGCACCTCATAGTCGCCTATGACGCTCATCCGACCTCGCAATTTGCCACCCGTCTCTGGTGGGCGCTGAACTACTATGGTCATGACCAGGTGGTTGTGCTCAACGGAGGATTGGCGAAGTGGCAGCGTGAGCATCGACCTCTGGATGCCAGCATTCCCGCGTATCCTCCCGCCACATTCACTCCTGCTGTGCAGCCGCAGTTGCGCGCCACAGCGGAGGATGTGCTTTCCTTCATTGGCAAGCAAGATGTGACGTTGCTGGATGCTCGCGATACCGGACAGTATAGCGGCCAGATTGCGCGTGGGCATGGTCGGAGGGGACGCATTCCGGGCGCGCTCAACGTTCCGCGCGAGGAAGTGATTGATCCGGCGACCGGGACATTTCGCAGCAATGACGAACTGCGGCAGATGTTCACTGCGGCGCACATCTCGCCGGAGCAGCAGGTCGTGGCCTACTGTAACGGTGGTGTCGCGGCCACAACCATTCTCTTTAGCCTGGCGATGCTGGGCTATCCCAAACTGACCAACTATGATGGGTCCTGGAATGAGTGGGGCAAGCGTCAGGATCTGCCCACGGAAGTCTAACGGTGCTGGCGAAGATAAAACATGCACAATCACGAGTTTGACGATACGCAAGAAGTACAGGCAAAAGACCTGCTTGACCTTAACGCGGTCATGCAGGCTTTTGGCATTCACGAATGGCAGAACCTGGGCGAGACAGATACGGCGCGCGCGGATAACCTGAGCTTGCTGGTCGATATCCAGGGACAACGCTACGAGTTGCGAGAGCGCCCGGAGGGGCTGGCGGGAGAAGACCTGAACCATCGCTACGCATTCCGGCGTTACCTTCAGCAGAACGATATCCCCATTCCTGCGTTATGGCTCACGCCCGATGGAAGGCCGGTAGTGACGCTTGGCGAAGATGACTTCGAACTGCAACAATGGGCGGAGGGCGAGTTTTTTGACACAGCGAATCCACGCAGCCTGGAGTGGGTGGAGTTTGCGGGCACGATGCTTGGTCGCATTCACCTGGCCTCGCAACGCTATGCTGGAGATCAGCACCGCTGGCCCTCTGAAGTACACATGGGCGGCATGGTGCAGAACTGGCTCAATCTGGCGCGCAGTAAGGCCGAGCAGAGCGAAATTCACGCGCTTGCCGCTGCCCTCTCGCAATGGGTTGAACAGTGGGAGGCGGTTCTGCCCTCAGCCATGATGTCGATTGGCGCCGGACGAAACCTGCCGGAATTTCACCTTCACGGCGATTATCACGCGCTCAACTTGCGCTTCGGCCCGTCAGGAGTGACGGTGGTAATGGGATTAGAGGCATCGCGCTGGGAGAAGCGTATCTTCGAGGTTGCCTATGCCCTTTTCTACTTTAGTGCGCTTGCCTGGCAACCTGGCAACAGCCTGACCCGTCCCCTGGTCAAGCGCGGCTTCGAACCAGAACGCATGCGCCGCTTCTTACAGGCTTATGGGGAACTCTGTCCGCCAGCGCCCGGGGAAGCCGCTCTCCTGGCCGATGCATTGCTGATCATCTCTCCCATCGCTACTATCAATGGCCCGCTCGAAGATCTTTTTTATGTAGGGGCAGGGCTTGCCCCTGCCCTGGTACCGTCGCTCAATATCGATGATCTCATGGAGCGGCTGTCCTGGGCTGCATCTCTGCCTGCGTGGCTGGCCCGTGTGCGGCGCGCGCTGCCTGAAATGTGGGAGTGACCGCTTTATGACAACACGACAACGATCAGTTAGCGTTCTGCCGGTCTTGCCATGCCATCACTGAGCGTTTTTCTCGATCTTGGCGGTGTCATCATCAACAAAGATCAGCAGATTACACAATGGCAGAGTCTAGTAGGTGAGTGCTTTGCGGAACTGCTTGGCGGAGATGGGGAGGCATGGACGCGCGCATTTCGTATAGTCACTCATCATCTGGAACAGCAGGAGGAAGCTCGCGGGCGGACATCGGCTGATTTCATGAGCTTTTATTGGAGCTATCAGCTTCGCTGGATAAGAGGTATGTGTGAGGAGGTGGGCATTACTGCACCAGCCGAGGAAGAATGCCTTGCGCTGGCTGATCGTGCGATTGCCTCGATCACGCGTCGCGTCCAGGCCGCTTTGCCGGGCTCAGTGGAGGCCATTCGTATCTTGCATCATCGGGGCTACTCGCTGCATCTGGCTTCGGGATCGTGTTCGCTTGAACTGGCTGGCTACCTTGATGGGTTAGGGGTGCGTCACTGCTTTGGTCGTCTTTACGGCGCCGACCTGATTAACACCTTCAAGGAGGGGCCGGAATACTATGTGCGTCTCTTTGCTGATGTTGGCATTCGTCCTGAGGAGGCGCTCGTCGTTGATGACAGCCCTCAGGCGATTAGTTGGGTGGTAGAGACGGGAGCAAAAACCGTCCTGGTAAGCGCTTCGGCACATCCCGAGGCGGGAGCGATACCTCGCATCGAGTGCCTGGCTCAACTGCCCGCATTCCTCAAAACCTTTCCTGTGCTGAGAAAACAAAGTAAACTACACAATAGGGTTGATGACACATTATTAGATAAATAAGGAATGAGCGATGCAGATTTTGCTGGAAACCGAGCGCATGGTGTTGCGCCGCTTTATAGAGGCTGATGTGGACCATCTGGTCGATCTTGACAGCGATCCAGAGGTGATGCGTTTTCTCACTGGCGGTGTCCCCACACCCCGCGAGGCGATCCAGAACGATATCCTGCCCGCGTTCCTGCGCTCCTACGAGCCACTGCCAGGGTTTGGCGTCTTTGCGGCTATCGAGAAGGAAAGCGGGGAATTCCTGGGGTGGTTCAGCTTCCGGCCAAAGGAGGTGACCTGTCGCGATGAGGTCTCTATCGGCTATCGACTACGGCGGGCTGTCTGGGGCCGGGGCTACGCCACTGAGGGCGTGCGAGCACTGATCCGCCTCGGCTTCACCGAATTGGGCGTGCAGCGTGTGGTTGCCACGACCTATGAGGACAATCTCGCCTCTCGCCGCGTCATGGAAAAGGCGGGCCTTTCGCTGGTGCGAACCTTTCACATGACGGTGGAAGAGTTGCAAGCCCTTGACAGTCTCTCCCACGATGCGTCGGAGGTGCTCTGGGAGGGCGACGATGTTGAGTATGCGCTGCGCGCCATTGACTGGAAGGAGACATGATCGCAAGGCAGGCAGGCGGCATGTTGCTTAGAGCTCCTTAAAACCTGCCAGTCTCCTTGTATGATCATCATGGCGATCTGCAACAAATTACTTGTTAGTGAACTGGCGTGGCTCCGGCACGACCAAATGAATAATAATGGTCGTGCCGGAGCCAACTTTTATGGAGCAGATGAATGTTGTTCTGGTTTGTGTAGGTTACGCCGACCCGACCGCAGTGCCGGCGGCAAGCCCTTCCTCTTCCAGACGGGCTTTCGTGGCGGCGCGGGCGCTGGCGGGGCTCCAATAGCCGGCTGTGAGCCAGACGGTTGGCAAGAAAGCTACCAGCCCGCCTACGCCAATCCACCACCAGGTGGCCCATTGGGTGGGGTTAACAATGTTAATGACCACAAAGCCGAAGCCTATCGTCGAGAGCACCACGACAACACGAACGATAAAGCCCCAGATCGCGATGCCGGTAGCAACCAGAGCCGGGTTGATCGCTTCAAGCGTTTCCGTGAACGCGGCCATCCACGCGACGTAGGCGATGGGGCCGGTCAGCGCGGTGAGCGCCAGCAGCGTTCCCATGAACAGAGCACTGGTTGGCTGCCCAATGCGACTGATGAAGACGATGTTGATGAGAATGTTGGCAACGGTCCCGATGACCATAAACGGCTTGCGTACATCAAAGCGATCAGAGATGAAGCCACCGACGAGAGACGCCATCACGTTAACGATCCAGTAAATGCTCAGCAGGCCGTTTGCCAGTGCGAGGGGATACTTAAAGATGTTGGTGAAGAGCAGCGGACCGTAGCCTACCAACGCATAATAGAGCAGCAGAAATATACTAACGCCAATGGCGCTGACCAGCACCTGTGGGCGTAGCATTTGCCGCCAGGGATGCTTCATGGTCGCGGCTATATCAATGCCTCTGGCACGCGCTTCGAGGAGCATCTTTTCTTGCATCGTGACCATGATTTGAGCGCGCAAAGACGGCGAGAGATCGCGCAGGCCGAAGAAACAGAACACCGCGATAATCAGGCCAACGACGCCTGCGATAATGTATTGCGATTGCCATGTCCCGAAGATAGTAATGGTCTGGCTCGTGACTGTTGTTGCCAGCAAACTTCCTCCCACCGGGCCAATGGTCCAGAAGGCCATTGCCGTTGCGCGTCTCAACTGGGGAGAAAAATCGCGTACAAGGGCGGGCGTTGCCACCAGGATGATGCCCTCGACGAAGCCGACGCTCCAGGTGAGCAGGAAGAAGAGCCAGAGCGTGGTGGCAAAAGTTATAGCGATTGTGAGCAGAGACGTCAGAAGGACGCCGTAAACCACCATGTTAGCGCGCCCGATGCGGTCTGCCAGACTTCCCAGCAGCGAAGCAACTGCACCAAGCGAGGCAGCAGCAACACCTGAGAAGATATAGAGGCTGAATGACATATTGTAGTTTTTGAGTACCAGGGGGGCAACCGAAGGGAGAACGTACGCTTCGTAATACAAAACAAAAGTTGCGGCTACAGAGAGTGCCAGATACCAGATCCGCCTTGAATTAGCCGGATAGTGTTCCAGGTTGCGGTTCATGAAACTGCTGCTGGCTGTGCTCACACAAATCCTCCTTTACGGGTGGTAGCGACGAGTTTGCGCGTCCGGCCTCACCTTGCGATCAGAAAGCAGAAGAACGCGCAATGCTCTACTTCAGAAGGAACAGACAGGTTTCCGCAATTATAGCGCATAGATGTTCCCAGAATGTTCCCGCAATGCGCTAAGGTTTGCAGAGGCTGATAGACTAGGTGCGGCTCTGCCTCTGCTGCATGATCACGATCAGATCGCTGAGGACGCCATAAGCGGTCTGGAGTACGGCGGCATTGTTATGCTGAATGGTGGAATGAGAAGGCTGAACTTCAGGATCGTGCTCGACCAGAGTAATTGTTCCCATTGCCTCGGTCTCTAGCGAGATAACGCTGGCCGAACCTTTTCCGGTCAGGAGAATATCGTCGCTATTCAGCCGCTCAGGGGATACAATTGCCTGAACGCCAGCGGCGAGGCGGCTGGCCCGGCTGACCAGGCGAATCGGCGTTCCAGTTCTGGCGGCGTCTCGAATGTCGTCGGGTGAGAGACCGCGAACTCCTGTGCGCTGCACCATTGATGGGGTGAGCAGCCCTTCGAGCAAATTATTGGTGAGGATGGTTGTTTTCATGACCGCGTCCCACCCTTCGAGGTCGTAGGACGGGTCAGCTTCCGCAATACCGAGCTGTTGGGCCTGGCGTATTGCCTCGTCGAAGGTATGACCCTGCTCTATCAGACTTAATACCAGCGTGCTGGTGGAATTGAGTAACGCCCGGAAGGCATAGATGTTGACGGCCTGGAGAGTAAATTGGGCGAGATTAATCAGAGGCAAACCATCCAGTACCGTCGATTCGAAGCGGAAAAGCGCCTGCTGGTTTTGTGCCAGGGCTTGCAATGCGGCCTGTTGATGCGCAACCGGGCCTTTATTGGCCGTAATGACGTCCATGCCTAGAGAAAGCGCAGTACGAATATGTGTCAGAGCGGGCTCACCATCCTGGGGATTGAGCGTGGTCAGCTCTATCAGCAATGATGCGCCCGCAGCGTTACCGGCCTGGATCAACGCAAGCGCATCCCGAACGCGCTCGGCCTGATGGCTAAAGTGAAGAAAGGGAGCTGTTTCTTGAGCGAGCGCGACCGCATCGATACCTGTGGGATGGACATAAAATCCCTGGCTGCGGGTACCGATCCCACTGATGATGGGGCGGATATGAAGATTTTGCTTTAACCACTCGTTGCGGGATGCTAGCAGCGGAAGAAAAGCCTGAGCCACATTACCAAAGCCCAGTAAGAGCAGCCGTAATGGCAAAAGAGCGTGTTCGTTCATGCCTCAAAACCTGTAGCTGTAAGATAAAAATAGAAAGTTGCTGTAAAAACCAACACCGCCATGATTTACTCGACCGATCATAAATACTATTAATAATCCTATAATAACCAGAATTACAAGCAAAATCACAAGAATGGTAAAAAAACTTTTCAAGTTCGATTTGGAACTGGATGATGAATGAGACTGTGTATTGTTGCCCATTCCGACCATATTACTGGTGGCTGACCCTGACTGGGGTATATTGCCCGGGGGAGCCTGGGTGGATGTTTGAGTATGCGTTGGCTGACGACCGGAAAAATTGTTCGGCCCGGCGGGAGGGGTCATAGAGGATGGCCTCTGGGTATTCTGCGTGACTGCTTTTACAGAGTATGATGAAGGTGGGACGAGGATGGTTTGCTCCCCAGAGATACCCTGTGCAGCTCCACTACTGTGTGGAGCGTTGGGAGCTAGAGCGGTTCCACAGCGCGGGCAAAAGGGTATGCCTGGCCTCAGGGCTGCGTCGCAGCGGGGACAGCGAATATTCGTGGCCGACGATGCCTGCGGAGCGTTCGTCGTTGATGCGCTCGCGTCAGGCTTATCCTGTGCTGCCTGCATTGCTTCGTAGAGCTTGGGCAGATCAGGCTGGGTGCTATTGGGGTCCAGCGGACGCGATGGGCCTGGCGTTGGCGGCGGTGGCAGAGACGCCATCACTCTTTTTAGATCATTGGCGAAATCGGCAATGTACTGGTAGCGACGTGTTGCCTTGATCGCCATACTGCGCTGGATAATCGAGTTTAGCTGGTTGAGCAATGCTGGTGGCAGCGTTCCAAGCTGCGCTACGTGCCGCAAGTGGCGCGGGGCCGGCTTGGCGGGCTTAGAGATGCCTAATCGGAATTGTCGCACCTCATCCGTTTCAGGAGAAGTGGGCGGCGGATTACTGGCGAGCCGCTCCTGGAGGGTTGGCAGATCCGGCTTGCCTTGTTGCATAAACTGGTTGCGCGTCGAGACGCTGGGCGGTTCTTGCGCTGTCAGGGCAAAATAGAGCGTGGCCCCTAAAGCGTAGATATCTGAACGTGTATCGGTCCCGATGCCGCCAGGATATTGTTCGGGTGGAGCGTAACCGGGCGTACCCTGGTGCCGAATAAATAGTAGCGTGCGTGCTCCATCGGCAGTCGCTTTGGCATTGCCCAGGTCCACCAGCACGGCTGTGCCTTCGGGTGTGATGCGAATATTATCAGGCTTGATATCGCGATGGATCACGCCGGGCTGCTGGCTATGCAGGAAATATACAGCGTCACAGATCGAGAGTATCCAGCTCATAATCTGCCCTATCGGGATAACCTCGTTGCGCTGGCGCGTCGTGCGCATAATCAGGTCGGTCAGATCGTGCCCCTCAATGTAATTGAGAACCACATAGTAACGACCGTTCTCCATGAACGCATCCAGGAAAGCGGGCAGGTTCGGGTGATGCAAGCGACTGAGCACGGTAGCCTCATGTCGCAGTTGCTCCTGCCCGCTTGCTCCGGTGACAAGGTATTCTTTCACCGCAGCAGGCTGGTTTGTTGCCAGGTCTATTGCTAAATAGACGTGTCCGAATCCCCCACTGCCCAACACACGTTCGATACGATAACGCCCATAGAGAACTGTACCTGGCGGAATCGTTTCTATCAAAACAGACCTCCAATGTGATGACTGCTGCTTTTAGACAAGAGAGGAATGCAGCGCCCCCATATTTGCTGAGCAGATTGGTGGATGAGGGAATTGTCCAGTGCCTATCCACTTGACATCTGTAGGGACTCGATTTATCATGTCCGATATCTATACTCCCCACAAAGGAGGCGGCAGGAGTTCATCGCTCTCTCGGCCCACTTGAGGGATTGAAAAATACATGTGCTTATAATGCAGATTTGTTTGCAAACAAATCTGCATTCGCATTATACACCAGTTCTAAAGATATGTACACTTCATATTTCGGGCCGTCGGATATCCCTACGATTCGTCTAGGGGTAAGGCGGTCCGCCGTGGTTCTCCAGACAGTGAGAACATATGTGATAATGCGGTGTATGGACGTACAACACACCAACCATGTCACCTACATATTATCCTATCACTTTGTTTGCTGCTTCATGCTGCACCGACCAGGAAAATGAGACGGTGCGTAGTACGCAAGCAGGAGCAGCAGGGAGGCTACTATGGACCATACTAACCAGCAGGATGCCCTCCAAGAGCTGCCACCAGCGTACTTCCAGGTGGGCAGGACCGCGATCTGTGTGACGGATCGGCAATTTCAACAGGGCTACCAGCACGGCTATGCACACTTTAGACGCTGGTGGGCCAAACGCACCTTTACCGATTACACCCTGTACACCTTCCTGATCACCAATCTCATGAATGCGCACGCGCCCAACCGCGAGAATGCTGGCTATGTCGTCGGATGGATGGCGGCCTTGCTGGAGCACCAGCAGGAACAGGAGCAAGCGGAACCCATGCCGACGGACGAGCAGAAAGGAGACGGTGGTGAGTATGCCTCTCACCTTTTACACGGTGCTCGTTGAGCAAGACGGCTTTCCGGTCAAGTACTGTCAGCCACGGGATGCGCAGGGCCTTGCCTATGGGCGGGTGCAGACCTTTCGCCGCAACGCGCAGCCCTTTACCGATCCTGGGCACGCCTGCGGCGAGTTCGAGGCGTGGCTCGGAGCGCGAGGCGTGCCCTATTACCTGGACCCGCCACGGTTTCGGGCCAAAGTCAAGCGGTTGCATGAACGGTGCCCGACGCATGTGCGCAGGCAGAAGCGATGGAATGCACTGGTTGACCCTCGCCTAGCAGTGATGCAGCAGGAGGGCAGACTATCATGAGCACCACCTCCAGGCAGCAGCCCATCAGGAACGTGGTTGAGCCAGACGAGCGGCGCTGGAACTCCACCTGTCGCGCTATCGGACATGACCGGCAATCCACCACGAGCGACACCTTCCGGCGCTGCATCCGAGCAGGGTGTCAAGCGGTCCAGCAACGCAGAGGTGAGTGGTGGGTGTACGCACCGCTCAAGTCACCGCCGGCAAAGCGCAGGTCCAAGCAGGCCGATGCTGAGCAACCGCCGTTGTTGTCATGAAGGGAGGACGAGCATGATCGACACCAGCAAGTGTTCTCGCGGGCTTGGGGTCCCAGCAGGTGAGGGGCAGCATACCTTGCCGCAAGCCATCGATTTAGGTGCGCATCACCTCTTGCTTAACAGCGATCAGAGCATCGAACTGATGCGGGCCGCACAAGGACAGGCAGAACCGGCTTCTGTGCTGTGCTTAGACACCACAGAAGCCTATCGGTTGATGCAATGCCTGAACGACCTGTTCAAGCAAACGAGCAACGAATAATGTTCCAGGGAGAAGGGTATCAAGCGGTATTCTTCTCCCTGGCGAGAGACGAAGTAGAGAGAAGCTATTTTGCGCTCATCATCTGTTGAAGGACCACCATGAAGCAGATCATCACCGCCAAACTGAAGCTTACCACCACAAAAGAGCAGCATCGTGCGTTACGCGAGACGCAACTGG
>Ga0209581_1000495_pt1 | contig 81980 bp, 65 predicted proteins | sample Coa_R2_FD_187160 | JGI IMG/M metagenome (GOLD analysis project Ga0209581, IMG submission 187160) | Surface soil microbial communities from Centralia Pennsylvania, which are recovering from an underground coalmine fire - Coalmine... | ecosystem: Environmental > Terrestrial > Soil > Unclassified ...
GCAAGCTCGCCGGTTCACTTCGGCTACGCGGGGATGATAATAGACGTTTTGATACAGAAAGGTTCGCAGCTCGCGATTGGCTCTTGCAAGCTGGTCACTGTACCGGATTAGCGGCGCCGGCTGCGCACGCGCCTCATCGGCGCTTTGCACGCCCGCCTCCGCGATCGCCCCGGCGCTGGTAAAAACAAGGTCGCGGACTTCAGCGTCGATAATTTCGCGGATGATCAGCTTGTGCAGCTCGGGTTCCCGCGCGCCGGGATAACGCGCCAAAACTTCGCGCCGGCTGTTGCGCCAGACCTCGTTCTCTTCCAACTGCGCGGCGGTTAGAATCTCGAAATTAACTGCGTCATCCAGGTCGTGGCTGTAGTAGGTGATTTCATCGGCGAGATCCGCAACCTGCGCTTCCAGTGACGGACATCGATGAGCAGAGTCTTCCCCTTTGGAAAATGCGTGTCGCATTTCGTGTTTCCGCAAGCCTTCCCGCACTTCGAATGTCAGGTTCAACCCGGAAAAATTCGGATAGGGATCTTCGAGCAGTTCCACCACGCGCAGGCTCTGGCGATTGTGATCGAACCCGCCGTGATCCCGCATGCATTGAGCCAGCATCTCCTCGCCCGAATGGCCAAAGGGAGCGTGCCCCAGATCATGCGCCAGGGCGATGGCCTCGGCCAGATCCTCGTTTAACCCCAGCGCCCGAGCAATGGTGCGGCTGATCGAGGCCACCTCAATGGAATGCGTAAGACGAGTCCGCAAATGATCGCCCGTGCCGTTAAGAAAAACCTGCGTTTTATACTCCAGCCGGCGAAACGCGCGCGAATGAATGATGCGCGCCCGGTCGCGCTGGAATTCCGTGCGATATTGGTGCCGGGGCTCCGCGTATTTTCGCCCGCGAGAGTCACCGGATTTTTGGGCATACGGCGCAAGCACCGTCCGCTCCACTTCCTCCATTTGCTGGCGTGTCTTCCAATGGCCGTTCATCGTCTCTGGACGAAAGCGGATTTCGGTTCCATTGTCGATTTTCCCTTTTCAGTTCGCAAACGATGAAAACGCTGAAGAAAAAACAACCCACGCCGCAACGCCTGATGCGTCTGGCGTTTGGCTATGCGCCGCCGTTGATCATCGCCGCCGCAGTCAAAAACGGGGTGTTTGACGCGCTAACGACCGGAGCGCAAACAGTGGACGCCCTCAGCCGACAAACTGGCGCATCGCAAAGAGGTTTGCGCGCCATCCTGAACGCCCTGGTCGGCCTCAGGCTGTTGAAGAAAGATCGACAGGAGAAATATTCGCTCACGCCGGAGAGCGCGGCGTTTTTGGTGAAAGGCAATCAGGGAAGTCTGGCCGGTTCCTTTCCCATGACCATGCGACGCATCATTCCGCTGTGGCTCAAGCTGGATGAGGTGGTGCGAACCGGGCAACCAGCCGAGTCGCGCAATCAGGAGGGGCCGGGCACGGAATTTTTCAGCGAACTGGTGGAGAACATTATCCCCATGAGCCATCGCGCCGGGCAAAAACTGGCGGAACATTTGAAAGTGGCAAAAGCCAAAGACCACGTGCGCGTTCTCGACGTTGCCGCCGGGTCGGGCATCTGGGGCATTTCGCTGGCGCAAAAGTCGCCGCGGGTCCGCGTAACCGCGGTGGACTGGGCGGGGATGATTCCGACCACCCGACGGATCGCGCAAAAGTTCGGCGTGCACGACCGCTTCGAGTTCATCGGAGGCGATATTGGCGAGGTGGATTTCGGCAACGACTACGACGTGGCAACCCTGGGTCACATCCTGCACAGCGAAGGCGAAGAACGCAGCCGCCGACTGCTGCGAAAAGTCTTTCGCGCACTCAAGCCGGGCGGCGTGATCACCATTGCCGAGTGGCTCGTGAACGACCGTCGCACCAGGCCCCTGGATTCGCTGATGTTCGCCGTGCAAATGCTGGTGAACACCGACCGCGGCGACGTATTCAGCTTTAACGAAATCAAGACCTGGCTGGAAGAAGCAGGCTTTAAAAAAGTGCGTAAATTTTCCGTTCCCGGTGGTTCGCCGTTGATTCTGGCCACAAAGCCTTAAAGGCAGGCACGCATTCTTCGCTCGACGGGGTTCGCGGGAATTTTTCGGATCGCGGGTCGCGCACGGAATTGGCTTCTCATGCGCGGGACGAAATGCTTTCATCCGTCCAATGGCGAAAGCGAAGACAAAATCCGGCGACGAAAAGCGGGTTTCCTACCAGAAACCGGCGCTGCGCAGCGAGGCATTCGCTAGGGCGCTTAACGAAGCGAAATTGTGTGTCGCCGGCTCTGGCGGATTGCGGTCGCTCTTTGAGCAGGCTGCCAAAAAAGCGGCGTCGCTGCCGAGAAGGACGTTTAAGGAGAATTGGGCTTATCTTCAGACCATGCTGCGGCTGATCCGCGCCTACGAGCGCGGCCAATACCGGCGCATCTCCCAGGAGGCTCTCACCTGGATCGTCGCCGGCCTCAATTACCTGGTCGATCCTTATGATTTGATCCCTGATCGCACGCCGTTCCTTGGTTTCCTCGACGACGCCACGGTGATTGAATTCGTGACGGCAAAGGTCAGGCCCGCCCTTGAGGATTTCATGGTGTGGGAAACAAGCGGCGCCGCTCAATCCGCATAGCTGCGGCTGCGTCAAACCATCAGCAGCGCCGGGTTTTCCAACAGGTGGCGCAACTCCTGCAGGTAGCGGGCGCCGAGCGCGCCGTCGATCACCCGATGATCGCAGCTCATGGTGAGCGACATGCGATGGCCAACCACCACCTGGTCGCAATCGTCCACCACAGGCGCCTTGTGGATCCGTCCCACGGCAAGGATGAATCCCTGCGGCGGATTTATCACCGCCGAAAAACTGTCGATCCCCATCCCGCCGAGGTTCGAAACCGTAAATGTGCCGCCCTGAAATTCCTCCGGCTTCATTCTCTTGTTGCGCGCCCGGTAGGCCAAATCCTTCGCCAGCGCGCTGATCTCACGGAGCGATTTGGTTTGCGCCGCGCGAATAACCGGCGTGAGCAAGCCATCTTCCACGGCCACCGCGATGCCCAGATCGACATCGGCATACTGCACAATGGCGTCGCCATCAAAGGAAGCGTTCACCCGAGGCACTTTCACCGCAGCCATCACCGCCGCTTTCAATACAAAATCGTTCACGGTGATTTTCGCCGGGTCGGAGTTTTCGCCGGCCGATTTCAATTCTTCACGCGCTTCCATCAACGGCCCCGCGTTCACCTCGATCGTAAGGTAAAAATGCGGAACCGGACCGAGGCTTTCAGTTAACCGTTGCGCGATGATCCGGCGCATTCCCGAAAGCTGAATGCGTGCGCTCTCGCCCGCTTGAACGGCCGCGGGAACGGAAGGCCTCGAAAGAGCGGCTTTTGATTGCGCGGCGGCGCGGACGTCCGCCTCCGTCACGCGACCGTCCGGCCCTGTGCCTTTAATGCTGGAGAGATCAATACCAAGTTCCGCAGCGATTCGCCGCGCAACCGGCGAAGCTTTGACACGCCCCGCTTCGGCTTGCGCCGGCGTTCGCGTCGCCACGGCTGCCGCAGAAGCGACTCCTGTGGCGGCCGGTTCCTTTTGTCGTCTTGCAGGCGCCGCTTTTTCCTCCGCGGTTTTTGGTTTTCCTTCCTCTTGGACGGCGGGCTTCGCCTCTTTTTCACTTGTCTCGGCCGCTGGAGCTTCCTCGCCTTCTGCGCCGATGAAAGCGATCCTGTCGCCGACATTTACCTTGCCGCCCTCCTCAACATAGATTTCGGTGAGCGTTCCGTCCTCGGGCGATTCCCACTCCATGGTGGCTTTGTCGGTCTCGATTTCGGCCAGAATTTCGCCGGCCGAAACTTTGTCGCCTTTCTTTTTCTTCCATGCGACGAGGGTCCCCTCGGTCATGGTGTCACTCAGCTTGGGCATGCGGATCTCGGGCATGGCAAAGGCTAAAAAGGTTGGTGCCAAAAATCGTTAAAAAAAGTTCAGACATTGCGAGGGGCGCTCCATGTTCACTGTGTGACTTTTCTAACTGTTTTAACTCCACTCAGGCGTAGCAGACCTGTTTCACCGCGGCCACCAGCTTGTCGGCATTTGGAAGGACGGCCTTTTCCAGGCGTTCATTGTAAGGCATGGGAACATCCTCTTGAGATACGCGCAGGATTGGGGCGTCGAGCGCATCGAAGACGTTTTTTTGTATCCGGTAGCAAATCTCCGCGCCTACGCCGCAGAATGGATGATCCTGCTCGACAATGACTACCCGATGCGTTTTCGCCACCGACTCGTAGATGGCCTGTTCATCGAGCGGCTTTATGGAGCGCAGATCGAGAACTTCGGCGGAAATATCTTCTTCTTCCAACTGATCCGCGACCCTGAGCGCCAGGGGGACAGTCTGCGCGTAACAGACAATGGAGACATCGCTGCCCTGGCGTTTCACGTCGGCTTTGCCAAGCGGGATCAGCAGTTCCTCATCCGGCGGCTCGACCATTCCTCTGGAGCTGTAGAGCAGTTCCGCCTCCAGGACCAGCACCGGGTTGTCGTCGCGAATGGCGGTCTTGAGCAATCCTTTGGCGTCGCGCGGCGTGGCGGGTGTGCATACCTTCAGGCCCGGCACGCTTGCGTAGAAATTTTCCGTGGCATGGGAATGGGTCGCGCCCAACTGATGCGCGGGGCCGTTGGGGCCGCGAAAGGTAATGGGAATGTTGAACTGGCCGCCGGACATCATAAACATGTTCGGAGCGTTGTTGACGACCTGATCAAACGCGACCAGAGAAAAACTAAACGTCATAAACTCGATCACCGGTCGCAGCCCGACCATGGCGGCGCCGATGCCCAGACCGGCGAATCCGTTCTCGCTGATTGGCGTGTCGATGATTCGCTTGGGACCAAAACGCTGCAATAAACCGGCGCTGACTTTGTACGCGCCCTGGTACTCGGCGACTTCTTCGCCCATTAAAAAAACGTTCGGGTCGCGCTCCAGCTCTTCAGCCAGCGCTTCATTCAGAGCCTGACGATAAGTGATTTCTCTCATCCTGCTTCGGTGGCAGCAACGGCGACCGACTCGACGGACGCAGCAGCCGACCGCTCCGGCGAAGCTGGCCCGTTGAAATATACGTAATCGTACATGTCCTCGATCGGCAGCTCCGGGCTTTGCTCGGCAAATTTTACCGCTGCCAGCACGGTCTCCTTGGCGCGTTTGTCGAGCTGGTCAAATTGTTCATTGGTCAATTTTCCTTCGCGCGTCAGCTGAGCGCGCAGCCTCGTGATGGGGTCGTCCAGCCGATATTTCTCCAGTTCCTCTTTTGTGCGGTAACTGGCCGGGTCTGACATCGAATGGCCGCGATATCGATAGGTGCGCATCTCCAGAAACGCCGGATGCGGTTCCTTGCGAATGGAATCGACAATCTCGGCCACCTTGTCGCGCACCTCACGAAAGTTCATTCCATCGACGATCTCTCCCGGAATGTCGTAACCCTCGGCGCGATCCACAATTTGCTTGAGCGAAGTGGACCGTTTCACCGAGGTGCCCATGGCGAAAAGGTTGTTCTCGCAGATGAAAACAATGGGCAATTTAAAGAGGGCGGCGAGGTTCAATGCCTCGTGAAACGCGCCCTGATTGATTGCGCCGTCGCCGAAAAAGCAAAGCGTCACGCGGTCTTCGCCGCGATATTTGCTGGCAAAGGCCATGCCCACCGCCAGCGGCACATGGGCGCCCACAATGGCGTGGCCGCCGTACATGTGATTTTTCTTGTCGAAAAAATGCATCGACCCGCCCAAACCGCGGGAGCAGCCGGTTGCTTTTCCGAAAAGCTCCGCCATGCAGGCGTTGGCGCTGGTGCCCCGTGCCAGCGCATGGGCGTGGTCGCGATAGGCCGTGATGATGTAATCGTCGTCGCGAACGGCCGCTACTGCGCCGGTCACGACAGCTTCCTGGCCGATGTAAAGATGGCAAAACCCGCCAATCTTCTGCGCTTGATACTGCTGGCTGGCACGCTCTTCAAAGCGGCGGATCAACAGCATCAGCGAGAGCATCTCGACCTCGTCGCGCTGCTCCCTCGATTGCATAGGCGCCCTACCCCGCAGCGACGGGACGCAGCCGGGCAGCGCCACTCCGCGCCTTGCCCATCCTGCGCCCCCAGTTCATGCACACTACAAAAAGGAAAGTGAAAACCAGATCGCTGACGATTGAGTTCCGGAAAAACATCCAGCTCGGCGTGGCGCCATACTGCGGCAAGCCGACCGTCAGCGCCTGCACAAGGCCTCCGAAATTTTTGGCGTAACCCGGGTCGCTTACCCAGGAAAACGTGTTCGTGACGACATAGAAAATTGTGGAGCCGAGCAGCGCAGCCGGCATCAAAACAGAAAACGACGGGCGGTGGCGCAGAAGCAATCCCACGCATCCCACCGCGGCCAGAGCCCCATAACGGACAAAAATCTCCGGATCGAACAGGGGTGCTCCGTAGCGGAGATTAATCACCGCGTCGGAAATGAACAGGGTGAGCAGCGGCACCGTGAACTTGTATCTGTTTGGGAAATACGCGGCGCTGCAAAGAGCAATCGCCGCCAGCGGGGTGAAGTTTGAGAGCCACTCAGCTCCAGAGTGAATCAACAGACCGGTCGTCACTCGATAGACGACGGCCGAGAAAACCAAAAGTAACGCGGGAATCATTTCACAGAATCTATCCGGCCGCTGAGATATGCAAAGAGAAGATGGCAGCGAGAGCGCGCCGCAGCATTTTGCCGCTCTGCCAAGGCGAGCACCGTGACGGCCCGGTCGGCTACTTCGCGCCAACCAGCGCCTTGTTCAGCCAGGCTTTGCGCCGATTGGCGGCATTGCGATGAATGATCCCGCGTTTGGCCGCTTTGTCGATGGCCGATATGGCCCTGCGAATCTCATCAACACTGGGCGACGGCGCGGAGCGGATTCGCTTTTGCAAATGCCGCAAATGCGTCCGCACGCTCCGATTGCGAAGAGTTCGCCGCGCTGTCTGACGCGCGCGTTTTGCCGCTGATCTGGTGTTGGCCATCGTGCGTCAAAATTTGCCGCGGGCTTCGCGTCCCCGAATCACTTACAGCCGTTTGTTCCCAGCCGCCAGCTTCGCCCGCTGCCGCTCCGCCGCCAGGGCTCCGCCCATTCGCATCTGCTCAACCGTGAGCGTTCCGCCGGAAGCCGCCAGGCGAATCTGATCGCGCGGCTGCGGCAACAGGGCTGCCACCGCCTGCTCATTCTCGGACTGAACTTTTGCGATATTTGCCGGTTTGGGCAACCGATCGGGAGTAATTTGCACGAGAGCGCCCAACGGCACCTGCTGATAAAGCGCAACGACGTCGCTGGATTTCATGCGGATACAGCCGTAACTGGCCGGACGCCCAATGGTCTTTTCCTGGGGCGTGCCGTGGATGTAAATGCCGCGCTGAAAAGCGTGCGCGTTTCTGGCCTCCAAACCGCGCAGCCAGATGATACGGGTGGTGATCGGGTCACGGCCCGGCGTGTTTGGCTGCAAGATCTCGCCGGTCAATCGGCGATTGTGGAAAACCGCGCCCATCGGCGCGTTATCGCCCAGCTTTTTCTCAACCGCGAGATAACCGAGGGGGGTCGTCATCCGGCCCCAGGCGTCTCCCAGGCCAAACATGGAAGTGGAGACGGGATACACAGCTACCTTTGCGCCGTTGCGCACCAGCATCAATTTCTGGTCTCGCACGCTGATAATAATCTGCGTGGAAGTGTCAACCGGCATCGCCGCAAACAACGGCGCGATTGAGATCGAACTCAACAGGACTGCCAGCAGCCGAAACATGCCCGGTTTTTTACTCGACAATTTCCGATTTGTCACGCGGGAATTGCAGCTCGCGCACGCGCGCCCTCGAGATTCCATCGCGACCAGCGACTGCCCAGCGAAGAAAGGCACACGTAAAGAAACCCTCCCTGGAACATCAGCAGAAACGGCACCGAAAAAAACTGGCGATGCGCGATGGCGAACACCACGAAATAGGTGAAATAGAGGGCGAAAGCCAGCTCCGCCAGCGGCAGCCCCGATTTGAGCGGCCGGTACTTGCAGTTCCGCCACTGCTGCGATTTGCGTTCGATGCCATACTTGGGGGTGCGCGTGAAATCGGACTTGTGGTTTACCAGCGCTTCAAGCACCGCCCGCGCGTTGTTCAGAGACAGGCCAATCCCCAACGCAAGCAGACAGGGCAAGAACAGAATTTCCTTCATCCAAGTGCGCGGATGCAGTTCGCGTTGCGCGCAAATGTAGAAGACCGCCACCGAAGCCGAGGCGGCCAGAAAGATCGGGATATCGATAAGCACAGTGCGCACCCAGCCGCCCTGGGGACCGCCGGTCGAAGGATGCAAAAGCACGCACAAGCTGGCCAGCAGCAGGTAGGCAAAGTTGGACATCAAATGGCCCGTGGCTTCTATCTTGATCGGGAACGGCAACCGGCTGCGCCAGATAGTGGGCAGCAATTTCTTGCACGTCTGTACCGAACCTTTGGTCCACCGATGCTGTTGCGATTTAAAGCCGTTCATGTCCACCGGCAATTCGGCGGGGGTGACGACGTCCGAAAGATAAATGAATTTCCAGCCGGCCAGCTGGGCGCGGTAGCTAAGATCGAGATCTTCACACAGAGTGTCGTACTGCCAGCCACCGCTCTGCTCAATGCAGGAGCGTCGCCACAAACCGGCTGTGCCGTTAAAGTTGAAAAAGCGCCCGCTCCGGCTGCGCGCAGTCTGTTCCAGCAAGAGGTGACCGTCCAAAAATATCGCCTGCATGCGTGTCAACAGCGAATAGCCGCGATTCAAATGGCCCCAGCGAGTCTGGATCATGCCCACTTTCGGGTCGGTGAAGAAATGGATGGTGCGTTTGAGCAGGTCCCGTGGGGGAACAAAATCGGCGTCCAGGATGCAAAGAAATTCCCCCTCGGCGGTCTTCAGCCCCTCGGCCAATGCGCCGGCTTTGAACCCGGTGCGGTTGACGCGGTGAATTCGCTGAACATTGAAGCCCTCCCGCCGCAGCTCCTCCGCGCAGGCAGCAGTGATCTGGCAGGTCTCGTCGGTGGAATCATCCAATACTTGGATCTGCAAACGCTCCCGCGGGTAATCCAGCCGACTGACCGAGCGCAACAAACGCTCGGCGACATAAACTTCGTTAAAAATAGGCAACTGCACCGTAACTTTTGGCAGTTGGTCAAAATACCGGGCCGGAACCGGCCTGCGGTTTCGATTCTTCAGATACAGATAAATGATGAAATAGCGGTGGATGCCGTAGGCCGATAGCCCGATGAGGACGCTCAAATAACAAATCGTCCAGATGATGTGTATGAGGTTTCCTTCCATGGGAGTTCAACAGCTACCAACCGTTAAGTCGGTTAGGCCGACATGATGCCGTTTCTGCCATGTGCGTCAATTCAAAAATCATACGTTTGCCTCTTGAAAAGCCGGCGCGCAGTGCGCCGCAACACCGCATTCCTTATCGGTCTAAGCGCAGCCAGGCGCAACTGGTCTGGCCGTGTTCGCCGGCGCCGCATCCTGTCGCGCATGGCCAGTCGTTTTTGCGCCACAGCCAGCCGGCGTTTCACCCCCATCCGATACCCGAATGGACCGCCCAAAAACCAGCCCAGATTCCTCCTTGCCTGAGTGCTGCCAGAGGTGAACTATGAAAGGCCAGTTTTTCGCGAAAGCCAGGATGCAGCCGGCAGACACCATCACGAAACGAAGGCGCAATCGTTTCGACCGTCTCAAGATCATTTTCCCCATTCTTCTGGCAGGCTGGATTCCATCAATCCTGACCCTGATCGTTTCCTACACGATCCTGCGCGAAACGCTCGAATCGCGCATCCTGCGCGACCGGCAAACGCTGATCCAACTGGTTGGCCACCTTGTCGGCCATGACCTCAATCGCAGCAGCACGGTTATCGAATATTACCAGACTCTTCCGGAAGTCGTGAAAAATCTCAGCGCACCGGATCCCGGTGTCACTCAACAATGGCTCAGCTCCGCGTTCTATTCGCATCCGCAGATCGACGGAATGTTCGTAACCAGGCCAAACGGCGACCTGATCGCCTCCATCCCGGTGACGCCGGAAATGGTCGGGAAAGATTTTGGATCGGCGTACTGGCGGGAACAGGCGGCAGCGACAGATGGCATATTTGTCTCGGCAATTCATCCCCGCCTGCCGGATAATCGCCCGGTGACGGACATCGTGGGGGCCGTGCGCGCGCCCGACCGCACGATTCTTGGATACATTGGAGTTTCGGTGCTGGTCGAAAGGATCGGCAGGCGTTTGGCAGCGGTGGAGTTCTCGGATCGACTCCTCTTTGAAGTGTTCGATCAAAACGGCGTGGCGCTTTTCGCCAGCGATTTCAAGCCCAACCCGGCTACCAACCCTTCCCGGGTTAACGAGGCCCTAATCAAGGAGATTGGCCAGAGCAAGAGCGGTCATTTTGAGCGCAGCGGCAATCTTTATTCCTTCAGCCCCATCGAATCGACCGGCTGGGTAGCAGTGGTGGAACAACCAAAGGCGCTCGCGTACAAGCCGGTCCACGATCTGCTGAAGCGGATGACGCTGCTCACGGCGTGGCTGGTGGTTCTCACCGCCGTATTCGCGTGGCTGGGCAGCCGCTTTTACCAGCGCCAAATCGAATCCAAGGAACGCCTCGAGCGAGCGGTCATATTCAATGAGAAAATCCTGGCCAACATGCCCAGCGGGATCGCCTTTGTCGATCCGATTTCGCGCCGGTTTTCCCACGCAAACGATGCCTTTGCGCGCATGGCGGAGCGCTTTGGCGATCTCCCCCCCGGGCGCGACATCACAGAAATTTCCTACGATGAAGTGAAGATTGCGCCGGCAGAGGCGCTGGAGCGAGTGCTCAACTTTGGAACGCCCTTTCAACTCACCGAGCATCCGTTGAAAGACAAGGCTGGCGCGACGCATTTTCTAAACATCAACCTTCTGCGCCTGCAAGGCGCGCAGGAAACCATTCAGGGGGTTCTCTACCTGGTGGAAGACAAGACGCGCGACGTGACGTTGCGCCAGGAATTGATCGCCGCCAATGCCGCCAAAGATCAGTTTCTGGCTCTCCTCTCACATGAATTGCGCAGCCCGCTCTCGCCGGTGCTGGCCATGGTCGGAGAACTGGAGGCGGAAATGCCCGATTCGCCGCCGGTGCGCGAAGCGTTGGAGGTGGTCCGCCGCAACGTCGAGCTGGAAGCGCGATTAATTGACGACCTGCTCGACGTCACCCGCATCGCCAAGGGGAAGCTGCAATTGAGCTTTGAGACCATCTGCGTTCATCAGACTCTCCAGCGCGCCTTGGAAATTTGCCGGGAAGAAATCGCGGCAAAAAATTTGGATGTTCAGTTTAATCTTCAGGCCACTCGGACGCATGTCGAAGGCGACCCGGCGCGGTTGCAACAGGTGTTTTGGAATCTGATCAAGAACAGCGTGAAATTTACCCCCGAGAAAGGTCGAATCACCATCGAGACGCTCAACCCCGCGCCCGGCAAAATCGAGGCTCGCGTCATTGACACCGGCATCGGCATTGAGCCGGAAAAGATCGACCGAATCTTTAACGCATTCGAGCAAGGACAAAGCGAAATCACACGTCGCTTTGGCGGCCTCGGCCTCGGTCTGGCCATTTCCAAGGCATTGATCGATGCACACGGCGGCAAAATCTGGGTCCAGAGCCCTGGCAAAGATCGGGGCGCCACCTTTTCCGTGGAGCTGCAAACGGTGGTTACTCCCGTATGCGGCGATGGCGAAAAGGCTGATCAACCCTCCAAACGTGAACCGCGTCAGGCAGCCTCGCGTCATCGGCGCGTGCTCCTGGTGGACGATCACCTCGATACCTGCACGGGAATGAAAAGAATGTTGGAACGGCGCGGCTATCAGGTCACCGTTGCGCATTCTGCCGCCCAGGCCGTGGAAAAAGTGCGCACCGAACAGTTCGATGTGCTGATCAGCGACATCGGATTGCCCGACCGCAGCGGCTACGACCTGATGCGCGAAATTCGCCGCAGCAAAAATAATTTACCGGGAATCGCCCTCAGCGGTTTCGGAAGAGAACAGGATATCAACGAAGCCAGAGCGGCGGGGTTCGCCGAGCACCTGACCAAGCCGATTAACAATTTCGAACGGCTGGAAAAGACGATCCAAAACCTGCTCTCCTAGGTTTGGGCCGACGGATCGCCGCCCTGATTTCCCGTTCCCTTCGCCGTCTCCTTTTTGGCCTTGAGCTCCGCCGCCTCTTTCAGCTCGCGCGAAAGCTTCTCCACTCGCTGGCGCATCACTTTGCCGGGTTTGAACTTCACCGTCGCGCGGGACGGAATCACAAAGCTGCTGCCCGGTTGATTTGGGTTTCGGCCCACTCGCGGCTTGGTGAGTCGCGGCTGAAAAACTCCGAAATTGCGCAGCTCGACAGCAATGTTGTTCGCCAGACTGTCGGTGATCTTGTCGAGCGTCCGCTGCACAACTTCGAACACCTGATGCTGAACCATTCCAGTCTGGTTACTGATGGAAACGACGATGTCGCGTTTGGTTAGCTTTGCCATATCTCTAGTTATTAATTCGTTAAATCCTGTCGTGGCGGTGGCTCCAATGAAGCATAAAAACCGGAATTTTGAAAACCAGCTACCGGCTGCGGGAACAACAGCCACCGGCCCAGCTCCCTTAGTCGCGTGGCGTCGCTCACGGGCGTCTGGAGGCGGCCGGGCGCGCCCAACCTTCCCGGGACGGCGGGGGCGGGAAATAATCAGGCGCGATTTCGTGAGCCGTGCGGAAATGCACTTTTGCCAAATCGCGCAGGGCGGCTGCGCCCTTTTCCGCCACCAATTTTCTGGCGCACTCCTTTACGCTTGCAGAGACTCCACGCTCCAATTTCAAGCCGAGCTCGCGGCTTTTTCGCTCCAACCAGTTGATAAACCCCTCGCGCGCCAAAATTGACGCCGCCGCCACCGCGACGTCCGATTCCGCTCTGGGGCGCTGCTCGATTTTGATGGTTCGCCCGTGTTTCAACAGCGCAGCGTTAATGATTCGCGGGTCGGCAAACTGATCCGACAACGAACGGGGACAGGCGGGTTTTTTCTCAAGCAAATTTTCGATCACACGCGCGTGTCCCCATCCCAGAAGCTTGTTCAAATTCCCAAACCTTTCATGGAGCTCGTTATACTTTGCGGGCCCGATCAACACTCGCTCCACGAGACCGGGCGCGGTTTTGCGGATCCGATCGGCCAGCCCTCGGATCCGGGCATCCGAGCCGACACGCTTGCTGTCCACCACCCCGGCATCCAGAAGTTTGCGGGCGATCGCGCGATCGACGTACACCCCGGCGATCACCAGCGGACCGAAAAAATCGCCCTTGCCACTCTCGTCCACCCCGAAATGCGGCTCAAACATTTCGGGGAAATGCACTTCTTCGTAGCCCAGTTTGGCTTCCCCAAAAACTTTCGGCTCCAACTCAAACTGCACGAACTCCTCGGTTCCTTTCCCCTGCACCAAAACCTTTGGACCTTTCGCGTAAACAGCCACACTGAGTTTGTTCTTTTGCGCGAAAAAAATCGTCCACTCCTTCGGCGCGAACGCGAAACCGAGCTCCTCGAGCAGAGCACGGAGTCTGGTTACCTGCGCTTCTGTCAGGTTATGGGTATAGGAATTCAATGTTGCAACGCTCCACGCTTCGCGAGGATTGTTCAATCACCTTCTCAATTGAACGATGGCCGCGCGGCGTTCTACGGTGAAGACGGAGTTTGAAATCGTGATGTCGCCCAAAGAGACTGGGGCGTTTTGCAGCTCGCTGTTACGTTGGTACCGCAAACACGGGCGTGATCTGCCGTGGCGCCGCACCCGCGATCCTTACGCGGTCCTCGTATCGGAGCTTATGCTTCAGCAAACACAGGTTGCCACCGTAATCCCTTATTATGAAAAGTGGCTGCGCCAATTCCCTGATTTTGCCGCGCTGGCCCGCGCTTCCCAACAGGATGTTTTGCACGCGTGGCAGGGTCTCGGCTATTACGCCCGGGCGCTAAATTTGCGCGATGCCGCGCGCATCATCATGCAACGGCATGGCGGAGATTTCCCGCACGCAATCGACCAAATGCAGCAGTTGCCCGGAATCGGCAAATACACCGCCTGCGCCGTGGCCAGCTTTGCCTTCAATCAAACGGCGCCGATCGTCGAATCGAACACGGCCCGCGTTTTGGCGCGACTTTGTAACTTGCGCGAACCCATCGATTCTCAACCGGGCCGGGCGCGGCTCTGGCAAGAGGCCGCCAGGCGCCTTCCCCGCAGCAACGCGGCGCACTACAATGCCGCGCTGATCGATCTCGGCGCCCTCGTTTGCATCCCGCGTAAACCGCGGTGCGGCATCTGTCCGGTGCGCAGATTCTGCTGCGCAAAAAATCCAGCGCTGCTTCCAATAAAAAAAAGTCCGCTGCGCACGAAACGCGTTGTGGAAAGACACGCGTTTGTCGTTCGCCACGGCCGAATCCTGCTGGAACAATCCTCCCGGCGATGGCGCGGCATGTGGATTTTGCCGCCCCTGGCACGCGAACGCTTCCGCCTGTCGCCTGCGGCGAAGCGGGCAGTTTACAGGAATGATTTCCCGTTCACCCATCATCGAATCACTCTGGCCGCGTACTCCTGTTCGGTTCGCAAACGCATCGCGCCGTCCCAGCGCTGGTTCAGCTCCATTGATGGCGTGCCCATGCCGTCGCCGCACCGTCGCGCGGCACAGGCTCTCCTTCGCAAAGGCGCCTCCGCTGCCAGGAGCGGCGCGGCGCCAGTTTCCGGGTGACCTTGGCCGTTGAACCTTGCACGGTTCTCTGCGATAACGTCTTACCTTGTTATGCGAAGCATGACCGGATACGGCCGGGGCGAAGCGGACCACGGCGGAACAAAATTTTGTGTCGAGCTCAACTCCGTGAATCGAAAACAGAGCGACGTGGTGATAAATCTCCCGCGCGATCTGGCCGAACTTGAGCCGCGCATTCGCCAAAGAATTAACGAAAACATCGCCCGCGGACGAACCAGTGCCAGCATCACCTTCCACAGCGGCGGCAACGGCCACCGACAGCTTGCCCTCGATACCGAATTGGCCCGCGCCTATCACCGGGCAATGCGCGCTTTGCAGGACGAACTGAATGCTCCGGGTGAAATTACAATCGCCACCATTCTGCAGGCGCCCGGAGTGATGCGCTTCCCGGAACAGACCGTCAACGCCGAGGAAGCCTGGCCCACCGTCGATCGCGCATTGCGCGCCGCGCTCGCCGAGCTGATCAAAATGCGCGAACGCGAAGGCAAACACCTGGCCCGCGATCTGGCCCACCGCCTGAAAGCGATCCGGAAAAAACTCAGAGAAATCCGCGCGTTTCATCCCGACGTGGTCAAACGCTATCGAGCGGCTCTGCTGGACCGAATCCGCAAAGCCGGCCTGCCCATCGCTGGCGACGACGAACGCCTGTTAAAGGAAGTGTCGCTCTTCGCCGACCGCGCAGACATCTCGGAGGAATTGACGCGCCTGGAAAGCCATCTCGCTCAGTTCGCCCATCACCTGCGCAGCAATGAACCCGTGGGCCGCACCCTCGAATTCATTATTCAGGAGATGTTTCGCGAATTCAACACGCTGGGCGCCAAAGCCAACGACGCCGCCATCTCTCAGCGCGTGGTGGCCTGCAAGGCGGAACTGGAAAAAATCCGCGAGCAGGTTCAAAATCTTGAGTAGCAACGCCGCCGGCGCCGCGCTGCGTCCCCATAGCGATTCTGCCAGTAAAATGAAATTTACCCGCTCCGGAATTCTGTTCCTTCTCTCAGCGCCCTCCGGCGCGGGGAAAACCACGCTGGTGGAACAGCTCCGTCAAAATCCCGATCTTTTCTATTCCGTCTCCTGCACCACGCGACCGCCGCGCAGCGGAGAAACGCCCGGCCAGGATTACCAGTTCCTCTCAAAATCGGATTTCTGCGCCAAAATCGAAGCCGGCGAATTTTTGGAGCACGCGCAGGTGCATGGCGATTTGTACGGGACATTGCGCGAGCCGATCATTGCGAATTTAAAAAACGGCGCCGATGTGCTGATCGATATCGATACGCAGGGAGCCGCCACCATTCGCAACTGCGATGATCCGCTCATTCGACAGGCTTTGGTGGATGTATTTATCATGCCGCCCGATCTCGCCGAATTGCGCCGCCGGCTGCTCAAACGCGGCACCGAAACGCCGCAGCAGATCGATCTCCGCCTGGCCACCGCCGCGCACGAAATGGAGGCGTGGCGCGATTATCGCTATACGATCGTCAGCGGGTCAGTTGAAGAAGACCTCGAAAAAATCCGGCATATCATGGCTGCCGAAACCTACTCGAGCCAGCGTCTGCATCCCAAGTGACGCCGCGCGGTTTCCACCGCGGCCTGCGAATCGGAGTTCCCCCGCAGCCAGTTTGTGCGTAGTTTACCCATGACCAGATGACCAGGACTTCCCGAGAGAAATTGCCAGGGGCGACCCCGCGCGTGTCCCGGCGCGTTTCGCCAAACAAGAAGACGGTAGTGCTGGGCGTGACCGGATCGATTGCCGCCTACAAATCGGCCGAGCTGGCGAGTCTGCTGGTGAAACAAGGCCATGAGCTCTTCGTGGTCATGACGCACGACGCGACCCAGTTTATTTCACCGCTCACGTTGCAGACGCTCTCCAAAAATCCGGTCACCACCAGCTTCTTCGAAGAAAAAGAAAGCTGGCGGCCCGGGCACATTGACTTGGCCGATCGCGCGAACCTGTTGCTGATCGCCCCGGCCACTGCGCAGATCATTGCCGAGCTCGCCCACGGCCTGGCCGATCATCCGCTGGCGGCCATCGCACTGGCCACCCGCGCGCCGATTCTCGTCGCGCCGGCCATGAATGGAAAAATGTGGGAACATCCGGCCACCGCTGAGAACGTGGAAAAATTAAAGGCGCGCGGCGTCGAGTTCATCGGTCCCGAAGAAGGAATGCTGGCGTGCGGCTACCAGGGCCTCGGTCGCCTGTGGAATGTGAACGACATCGCTTTCCGCGCGGAATTTCTCCTCACTCGCCACGACAAATTGATCGCGTGAGATTTCTCATCACCGCGGGACCCACGCGCGAGCCGATCGATCCGGTGCGCTACATTTCCAATCGTTCTTCCGGCAAAATGGGTTACGCCATCGCACAGGCCGCGCTCGATGCCGGACACGCGGTCACGCTGATTTCCGGACCGGTGCAGATCGCGCCGCCGCGCAACGCGGAAGTGATTCGCGTTCTCACCAGCGATGAAATGTTTGAGGCTGTGCATCGGCGTGCCGACGCCTGCGATGTGTGCGTGATGTGCGCCGCCGTCGCGGACTACAAGCCCGCCGCCGTTTCGCCGACCAAAATCAAAAAACGCCGCGGCGCGTTTTCCCTCGATTTGCTCCCCACGCGCGACATTCTCCATTCGTTAGGCCACCGCGCCGATCGCCGATTTCTCCTCGTGGGTTTCGCCGCGGAGACCGATCAGCTGCGGCAAAACGCGCTCCAAAAACTGCGGGAAAAAAATTGCGACATCGTCGTGGCCAACGACGCGCGCCTCGCGCTGGAGAGCGACGAAAACGAGTTGCTGATCCTGCTTCGCCAGGGAAGAACAAAAAAAATTCCGCGCGCTCCCAAAAAAATTCTGGCGCGCGAGCTGATAAAAATTTTTGAAAAAATCGCCACAAAAATGTTTGACAAGAAAAAATGTGCCGATTACTGAACGCACTTAAGTGAAGACATTCCCAACTCTTCACCACTTTCCGCGCATTGCGGTTGAAAGGGGGGAATTAGTCGATGGCAAAGAAAAAAGCAGCAAAGAAAAAAGCAGCAAAGAAGAAAAGGCATTAAGCCGGAAACTTCTTTAACGGTCCCGAATCGCTTCGGGGCCACAACCCCTAACTCCAACCCGGGAGGAGAATTTATTTTCCTCCCGGTTTTTTTTCCACGCTCTTCGGAGCGCCTCCTGCATTCCCTGCATTTTCTGTCGTGCACTTTGCGCGCTTTGTGCAAGGTAATCTTGCCATGAAACATTATCTGGACGTGGCGGAGAACGCGGCACGGGCTGCGGGAGAATTGCTGCGCGAGAATTTTCGCAGGCCACAGCAAGTGGCCGCTGCTTCGGCGCATGACATCAAACTGCAAGTGGACGTCCAGACGCAGGAGCTCATCGCCCGGACGCTGCTAGAAGAATTTCCCAACCACGCTCTTTACGGCGAAGAAGGAGCGGCCGGCGACCCCTCAAGCGAGCATCAATGGATTGTCGATCCGCTCGATGGCACGGTAAATTATTTTTACGGCATCCCGCACTTTTGCGTTTCAATCGCCCTGCGGATTCAAAGCGCAATCATCCTGGGCGTGATCTACGATCCGATGCGCGACGAAATGTGGACCGGCCAAAAAGGGGATCTCACCAAATTGAACGGTGATCCCTGTCACGTCAGCCGACGGAGAGATCTGGCCGAAGCAGTAATCTCCGTCGGCCTTGCGAAGACGCAGGAAACCATTCAGGTAAACCTGCCGTTGTTTCAGGAGATGATTCAACGCGTCCGCAAATGCCGCGTGCTGGGTAGCGCGGCGCTCGATTTGGCCTATGTGGCATGCGGCCGGCTCGACGCCTATATTGAAACGGGAATCAGCCTGTGGGATATCGCGGCAGGCTGGCTGCTGGTTGAGAACGCGGGCGGCGCGGTCGATCTTCGCCCGCGCCAGAACATGAAAGACAAATACAGCATCGTGGCGTCCAATGGCGTCATCGATTTGCAACTGTGACCCCATGATTCGTTGCGGCATCGGTTACGACGTTCATCGCCTGGCGGTGGATAGAAAATTGATCCTCGGCGGCGTCGCCATTCCGCATTCGCGCGGGTTGGAAGGGCATTCCGATGCCGACGTGCTGTCGCACGCCATCGCTGACGCTCTGCTGGGCGCCATCGGCGCCGGAGATATCGGCCGCCATTTTCCCAACACTGATGAATCGATCCGCGGCATCAGCAGCCTCGAGATCTTGAAACGTGTGGCGCAGCTGCTCGCCAACAGCAGGGCCCGTCTCATCAATGTGGATGCCACCGTCGTCGCCGAGGCGCCAAAAATCGGGCCGCACGTGGCCGGCATGCGCAAAAACATTGCCCAGGCGCTGGGCACCGAGGTGTCCAGCATAAGCGTGAAAGCGACGACGAACGAAAATCTCGGTTCCCTCGGCCGCGGTGAAGGCATCGCGGCGATCGCCATCGCAATGGTAGAACAGAAATGAGCACGCCGTCCTGGCCACGCCGGCGCAGCGCGACTGAGCAATCCTGTGGAAGCCCTCTTTGACCTTCTGCACGCGCATCGCGCCTCCGGTGCGCAATAAAAACGAGGAACGACTATGGCTCTCCGATTCTTTAACACGTACTCGCGCCGGATCGAAGAGTTCGAGCCGCGCGATCCGGCGACGCGCCCAATCAAAATGTACACCTGTGGCCCCACGGTGTACAGCCGGGCGCACATCGGAAATTTCCGCGCCTACATCTTTGAAGATCTGCTTCAACGCCATCTGGAGCTGCGTGGTTACAACGTGCGCCGAGTCATGAACATCACCGACGTGGACGACAAGACGATTCGCGGCGCGCGCCAGGCCGGCATTCCGCTTTCGGAATTTACCAGGCAATTCAAGGAGCAATTTTTCGAGGATCTGCAGACGTTGCGAATCAAACGTGCCGACGCATTCCCCTGTGCCACAGACCAGCGTTACATCGACAGAATGATCGAAATGATCGGCGCGCTCATCGCCAAAGGGCTCGCCTATCAGGCTGAGGACAAGTCCGTTTACTTTCGCATCAACAGATTTCCCAATTACGGGAAGCTGGCGCACTTCGATCTGAGCCAGCTGCAATCCACCGGCCGGGTCAGACACGACGAATACGACAAGGAACACATTGGCGATTTTGCGCTCTGGAAAGCGTGGGACGAAGAAGACGGCGACGTGAAATGGGATGCGCCCTGGGGCGAGGGACGCCCCGGCTGGCACATCGAATGCAGCGCCATGTCCACCGCCTTGCTGGGCGAGCAGATCGACATCCATTGCGGCGGCGTGGATAACATTTTTCCCCATCACGAAGCCGAGATCGCGCAGAGCGAAGGCGTGACCGAAAAGAAATTCGTTCATTACTGGCTGCACTGCGCCCATCTGCTGGTGGAAGGCCAGAAAATGGCAAAGTCGCTGGGCAACGTGTACACGGTGCCGGATGTGCTGGAGAGAGGTTACACCGGACGCGAACTGCGTTACGCGCTCCTACGCGTGCACTATCGCGTGCCGCTCAATTTCACCTGGGAAGGAATGCGAGAAGCGCGCGAATCACTGGGTCGGATTGATGAATGGCTCGAACGGTTGCGGGAAATTGCGCAAAAGGGAAACGCTCAGCGCTCAACGCCCAACGCAGAACGCTTGCGCCAGCAGGCCGCTCAACGTCCAACTGAGGAATTCGAAGAAGCGCTCGATGACGACCTGAACATTTCCGCGGCGCTCGGATTTTTGTTTGAATCGATCCGCGAAACCAATCGCGCCATGGATCACAACCAACTGGACGCTGCCACCGCGCAAGCGTGGCTGGACTGGTGGAAGCGAATCAACACCGTGCTCGATGTCGAACCGGACGTCGAGACTGCGATCCCCGCGGAAGTGACCCGGATGGCCGAAGAACGGGAGAACGCCCGGCGCGATAAAAACTGGAAATTAGCCGACGAACTGCGGCAGCGGATTTTCGCGCTCGGCTGGGAGGTGCGCGACACCAAGGACGGCCCGAAACTTACGCCTCGTGGGCGTTCCGCATAGCGCGCGCATCCCGCGTGCCTCGTACCGCATCATTGCCGCGCCAGAGTCTCTTCGGCACGCGGCCGAACACAGAACGCTGGAGGCGTGCGCTGCCCGAAAAATGCGCTGGCAACCCTGCAATCGATTCGCCATCTTGAACGCCGAAAATGTTTGCGCCCGCGGATTTCTTCGACCTCGAACACACCGCGCACCCCAAATTGTTCGAGAACCAGAGTTACGTGTGGGATGCGCTCAAGCAAATTGCCAGTTACCTGCAATTTCGTTTGAAGCCGGCGATTCTGGGCGAGCTGATGGGAAAACCGTTCATCAGCAATCATGTCTTCATCGGCCGGGGAACAATCGTCGAGCAGGGCGCGGTGCTGAAAGGCCCGGCATGGATCGGCGAAGACTGCCACATCCGCAGCGGTTGTTACGTGCGCGAAAATGTAATCGTGGGCAACGGCGTCGTGATGGGGAACTCGTGTGAATTCAAGAACTCTATTCTTTTCGACGAAGCGCAGATCCCGCATTTCAATTACGTGGGCGATTCGATCATTGGTTATCATGCCCATCTGGGCGCCGGCGCGATCCTCTCCAATGTGAAGCTTGATCATGGCGAAATCGCCGTCGCAACGTCGGAGGGCGACATTCGCACCGGCCTCAGGAAATTCGGCGCAATCGTGGGGGACAGAACGGAGATCGGTTGCAACGCGGTGATCAATCCTGGCTCGATTATCGGGCGCGACTGCGTGATTTATCCCGGCGTCAACTTCCGGGGTGTCCTGCCCCGCGGCTGCATGGTGAAACTGCGCCAGGAAGTGCAGGTGATAGAGAAGCGGCAAAGTTAAACGTTCGACCGCCGCGCGTCGTGCTCATGGGCTTCCGCTGGGGGGTTGTCAGGCCCTCCTGTCTCGCCTCAACGCGCCGCGTTTACTACTTGAGAAGCATGCACGAACTGTTGAAGCAGGGCGGCGGCTCTGCGCAGGCGCGGGGCCCGAAACCTGGCGGATGGGGGGGGATTCGAACCCCCGGTGCCTTTCGGCACACACGCTCTCCAGGCGTGCACAATCAACCACTCTGTCACCCATCCGCTTTGAGCTGGCGTTATCTATCGTAATCACGCTCGGTCCCAAAGTCGATTACGAGCCGCGGCACCCTCAGCGGTCCAGTTGCAGGCGGCGGAACAGTTCCTCGAGCGGCAACTGAATGCCGATGAAAAATTCGCCAAACTCCGCGTACTCGGCGCTGACCGGGTCGAACCGCATTTTATATACAATGGATTTGATTTGAAACGTGTCGCGGGCAAAGAGCGTCACTCCCCATTCGGCGTTATCGAGCCCTGTGGAACCGGTGATCAGTTGTTTGACTTTGCCGGCGAACTCGCGTCCGACCGCGCCGTGGCCTTTCATCAATTTTCGGCGTTCATCGTACGGCAGCGCGTACCAGTTGCGCTTCTCGCCGCGGCGTTTGCTCATGTTGTAGAAGCAGACGACCGGCCAGTCGGGCAGCGTGGGATAAACCCGCTCGTTCCGGTAATGTTTCACTCGCTCGCGAAATGCCGTCAGCGCTTGATCGAGTTTCGCCGGGTCGCTGCGAACCTCAGGCGGGAGCGTCTGCAAGTGCTCTTCTTCCGTTGTGACGTATTCGCTCTCTTCAGTCAGGGAAAGATAACTGTAAACGGGTGCGAGCACCTCTGGACCTAACGAAAGGGAAAGCCGCTTTTCAATCCTGCTGGCGTTCTGCAAATCCGGCGTGATCAGCATGAACCCCACGTCCGCTTTTGGGGTGACCATCCCGAGCGTGAGCAACTGCGTCGCTTCCAGGGCCCGAATCTCCTGCACCAGCGCCAAGAGATTGCTTTTGGCGGCGTTCTGTTGCTCGCGGCTGAGCAATTGCCACCGGCTGTGCGCGACGCGGTAAAACAAATGGAGACAATGCCAGCCCTCCTCGGGAATGAGAGCAGTCGTCATATTGGTCATCGGCGCTAGTGTCGGACGGCAAAATCGCCGGTCAACCCCGAAGCCATTCGAATACCTTCAACCCCAAAAGAATTCGAGGGTCCAGCACAGCGCGCGCCGCGCGGTTGCGCCGCAGTCGCGACATCGCGCGCGCAGCCGGACATCGTCGTGTCGAAACCGCGGCGCCTGCGCTATGCGGAAGTCGCCTTCGGCAGATGCGCCATGCAATATTCTTCGCCGTCCCGGGCAACGCGAAAATCCAGATTGGGATCGCTCAACTCCGTGGCGCCGCAGACTGCGCAGCGGTGCAGCGCGTCGTGGCTCGGGCGCGAATGCGTTTCAAACTGGCGCCGCCGCATGGAAACCTCGCCACGATGCCGAATCTCGCGCAAAATTTCCGGTCCGAAGAAGATGAAAAAATTGGCAAACGCAGCCGCCAGCGCGGCGCGATACGAGTTTGAGCCCAGCGCGAATCCGAACAGCAAAAAACCGGCGACAGCCCAGGCCAGCCATTTAATCTTCACCGGCAAGATAAACAAGATGTAAATGACCTCGTCGGGATAAAACCGCGCGAAAGCAAAAAACAACGAGGCCACGAGCATGCCGTTGGAAAAATTGCTGCCAAAGAAAAACGCCGCCGCCGTGGTGCCGGCCATTCCGACCAGAAAATAAAGTGTCAGCCGAAAGGCGCCCCAGGCGCGCTCCAGGCCTTCGCCAATGAACCAGAGAAACCAGAGCGCCAGCACGATCCAAAGGCTCAGCGTTTGCGGCAGAAAAATGTACGTAACCAGTCGCCAGACTTCGCCGTGAAGAATGCGCGCGGGGTTGAGCTCCAGCACTGAACGCAGACCGGGCTGCAGTAAAAGCAAGCCCCACACCAGAGCCGTAAAACCAACCACGATGCGGATCAGGCCCGGAATGGCAAGAAAACCAAAACGCCGCTCAAGCTTGTCCAGCAATGGCATTGCGACGCACGGTAAAGACAGGCTGTTTGCGCGCAAGACGTATCGCGCGACGGCGGTCCCGCGTTCACAGGGCAAAACCGATCCAGCTTTGCACCTCATCGCCCCGCCGCTTACTTTGGCGGCGTGAGCGAAGCTGCACTAAAGAAAACGCCGCTTTACGATGAGCATCTTCGGCTCGGCGCAAAAATGGCGCCGTTCGCCGGCTGGCTGATGCCGGTGCAGTACAGCGGAATCCTGCAGGAACATCAGGCCGTGCGAAACCGCGTCGGCATCTTCGACATCTCGCATATGGGGCAGTTGATCGCGGAGGGAACAGGCGCCGGCCAGTGGCTCAACTCAATGCTGACCAACAATGTCGCCAGACTCGCCGTCGGCATGGGGCAATACACTTTTCTGCTCAACGAACGCGGCGGCATCATTGACGATTTGATCGTTTACCGAACCGGCGAGCAAGCGTTTCTGCTCGTGGTCAACGCCGCTCGCACAGAGGAAGATTTCCGTTGGCTACAGGAGCATCTCCAACAAGAGCAAGTTTCCGAGCGCCCCGGCAGCAGCCGGGAGAGCACCGCTCCCTGCAGGCTCATGGACCGCAGCGCGGAGTTTGGCGCCGTGGCCATTCAAGGTCCGCGCACAACAGAATTGTTTCGGGCCCTGTTTGGCACTGAAACAGCCATGCCGGAGCGAAACCATATCGCGGAAGTCTCCTTCGAGGCTGCGAAAGTTTGGGTGGCGCGCACCGGTTACACCGGCGAGGACGGCATTGAAGTTTTCCTGCGCGCCGGGGACACCGTCGCATTTTGGAACGCCGCGCTGGAGAAAGGCGCGCCGCTGGGCATCAAACCATGTGGGCTTGGCGCGCGCGACACGTTGCGACTGGAAATGTGCTACCCGCTGAATGGTTCCGATCTGTCGCCGGACCGCACTCCAATCGAGGCGGGACTGGGATTCTTTGTTGATCTGGCGAAGTCCGACTTCGTTGGCCGCGATGTTTTACTGGAAACACAGAGGCGGGGACCGCGCGAAAAGCTGGTGCCGTTTCGCATGCGAGGAAAGAGTCCCCCGCCGCGTCCGCATTACCCGGTCTTCCGCGACGGGCAGCGCATTGGCGAGGTGACCAGCGGCACGTTATCTCCGAGCTTGAACTGGGGCATCGGCATGGCGTATGTGTCGGCGGAACACGCCAGGATTGGCACGCAGATCGACATTGAGATTCGCGGCCAAAGATTTCCAGCGACCATCGAGAAGAAACCGCTTTATAAAAAATGAGCAACGTTCCCGAGGATTTACTCTACACCGACACACACGAGTGGATTAAACGCGAAGGCGACACGGTGCGGGTGGGGATCACGGATCACGCGCAATCGGAATTGACTGACGTAGTTTACGTGGAGCTGCCAAAACTGCAGAAAGAAGTAAACGCCCGGGAACCCGTGGCCGTAGTCGAATCGGTGAAAGCCGCGAGCGACATTTATGCGCCGGTAAAGGGAACGGTGGTCGAAGTGAACCAGGCGCTGGCAACCGATCCGGGCTTGATCAATCGCGAACCCTACGGGCAGGGCTGGATATTTGTTCTCAAACTCGACAATGCCGACGATCTTAAGGGTCTGAAAGACGCGCAAACCTACAAGCAACAGATCGGTTAGGCGCTGTCCCGATTTTCACACAGGCGCTCAGGCGTCATTTCCAAGCCCCGATCCAAGCTTCGACGAATTCAAAACCAGCGCGTGCGACCGGGGCATCGGCGGGCGTTTTAAGTCATCCCTTCTTAACAGCGAAGCCAATATAGCCCCAGCGGCCCCATTCGTAATGCGACGTGCGCGGATGGCGCCGGCCGGTGCGTCTGTCGTGCACATAGGTTTGCGCGACGAATTCGGCAAACGCGGCGTTCATTTGCACGTCGTGCGCAACCAGCAGGCCACCATCGCGGAGGCGGGGCCAGAATTGCCGGAATTCCCAGAGCATGTGGCGGCGGCTGTGCGAGCTGTCGTGCAGAAACAGGTCGATGGATTGCGGCAGTTCTCCGCGCTTGAGAAGGTCTTCCACCCGCCCGCGCAGGGGGACGAACCGCTCTCGCAATTCGTCCGGAATCAGGGCGCCCTGCTCGCAGTCTTCACTCCATTCGATGCTGTAGAGTTTGGCGGCGGCGAGCTTATCGTCGTCCAGCGCTTTCAATATAAACGCAGAGGACATGCCGATAAACCCACCCGACTCGACGACGATCGACGGCTGCAGCCAGCGGGTCAGCGCGTAAAGCGTGGCGCAATCCAACACTCCCATCGCACCTTCGACTCCGGCAGCGTCGCGGCGCCGGATCATGGCGGCCATGAAATCGCTGCTGCGAATTTCCAGTGCAAAACGCGCCAGGGCGTCCCACATGCCATGGAAACGTGCAGAAGTCGTTTCCGTGGCGTTTGACCCACCGCCGGATCTTCGAAGTGACCACCGAATCGCGCGCATGGTGAAAACAATTGGGAGGAACATTTGCCGGACTCGCAGCGCAACGCCAATACATTTCCCGCGATAAATCTTCGGTCGCCCAGGATCCTTTGCAGGACAAAGCCCTTGCGCCGCCGGGGGAACTCGCCCTTTCCTCCAGCCTAAGCTGTGCTTAATTCCTCCGTTTTCCCCATGAGCAACAAACCAAAGCCGCGCGAGACTGAACCTAACTTCGAAAGCGCTATGGATCAGCTCGAGAAAATTGTCGAGCAAATGGAGTCCGGTAAATTGCCGCTCGAAGAGCTGATCTCGCATTATGAAAAAGGGATGCGCCTGGTCAAAATTTGCCACGAACGCCTCGCGGCTGCGGAGCAAAAGATCGAAATCATTACTCGCAACAGCGCCGGCAAAGCGGTAGTTAAGGATTTCGACGCAACGGCAGCGACGGCCGCGTCTCCCGGCGCAGGCGAAGAAACAGAAAGCGCAAATGACGAAATCAAACTCTTCTGAAACCTCTCGAATTTCCGAACCCGCGACGACAACAAAGCCGAGGCGGTTGCTCGACGGCATTCGCTCGCCGGCGGACATCAAAGCGCTGCGGGAGCAGGATCTGCCACAGCTTGCCCAGGAAGTGCGCGATGAATTGATTCGGGTGCTTTCGCAGACCGGGGGCCACCTGGGACCGAACCTCGGTGTGGTCGAACTGACCATCGCGCTGCATCGGGTCTTCAACACGCCTCACGATCGTTTCGTCATGGACGTGAGTCATCAGGGATACGTCCATAAAATGTTCACCGGCCGGCTGGACCGCTTCCACACGATGCGACAATACGGCGGGCTGAACGGTTTTCTCCTCCGCAGCGAGAGCGAACACGATTGTTACGGGGCAGGTCACGCCGGGACGGCGCTTTCGGCGGGCTTGGGCATGGCGGTGGGCCGGGATCTGCGCGGCGGCGACGAGCATGTGGTGGTGGTGGCGGGCGACGCCGCTTTCACCTGCGGCATCAGCTACGAAGCGCTCAACAATGTGAGAGCGCACACCAAGCGGTTCATCGTCGTGCTCAACGACAACGAATGGTCGATCGCCAAAAATGTCGGCGCGATAGCAAATTATCTGAACAAGATTGCGACCAGCCCCACATTCGCGCATCTGCACGAGAAGGCGCGGCGTTTCGTCGAGTTTGTCGCCGGAAAATCAGTGGCCGATTTCGCTCACAAGGTGGAAGAAAGCGTCAAGGGTCTGCTGGTGCCAAGCGTTATCTTCGAGGAACTCGGCCTGCGCTATTACGGTCCAATCGATGGACACGATATCCCGCTGCTCATCCGGACGTTCGAATTTTTAAAAACGCAGGAAGAGCCCGTTCTTCTGCATATCCTCACACAGAAAGGCAAGGGGTACCCACCGGCGCTGAAACAACCGGACAAATTCCACGGCCTCGGCAAATACAAGATCGAGAGCGGCGAGACCGCGCCGACACCCACGCCGACGTATTCGGAAATTTTTGGCAAAACGCTGGCGAAATTCGCGGACACAAACCGAAAAATCGTCGCCATCACCGCGGCAATGCCCAGCGGGACAGGCCTCTCCCATTTCCAAAAGGCTCATCCTGACCGCTATTTCGATGTGGGGATTGCCGAAGAACACGCGGCACTGTTCGCCTGCGGCCTGGCCACACAGGGGCTCCAACCGTTTCTGGCGATCTACTCCACATTTTTCCAGCGTGCCTACGACATGGCCATTCACGACATCGCCATCCAGAATCTCAATGTAAAACTGTGCATGGACCGGGCCGGCTTAAGCGGCGACGACGGCCCCACGCATCACGGTTTGTTCGACATCGGTTACCTGCGGCACATTCCCAACTGGGTCCACATGCAGCCGAAAGACGAGGACGAATTTGTGGACATGCTCTGGACCATGTTGCACTACAACTCGGGCCCGATCGCCATCCGCTACCCGCGCGGCTCCGGCCCCGGCGTCAAACCCAAACCCGAGCCGAGGCTTTTGGAAATCGGCAAGGCGGAAGTGGTAAAACATGGGCGCGACGTCGCCATCTTCGGCCTGGGCGCCATGTTTGAAATCGCAGAGGAAGCAGCGCGCAAGCTGGAGGAAAAGGGTGTCTCCGTCGCGCTGATCAATCCCCGCTGGATCAAACCCCTCGACACCGGCACACTGGAATTTTTCGCCCGCAGCGTCGAGGTGATTTGCACAATCGAAGACCACGTTTTGCACAATGGTTTTGGCTGCGCAGTGATGGAACATTTGCACGCGCAGATGATCAACACGCCAGTCGTGCGCATCGGCTGGCCCGACCAATTCATCGAGCATGGCGCCGTTCCGATTTTGCGCAAAAAACACGGCATCACGGCCGATGCCCTGGTGGAAAAAGTGCTCCCGCTGTTGCGCAAAAAATCCAGGCTCAAACCATCCGTAGCCTGAGATCGGACCGCCGAAATGGCGCCGCTGGTTTAGCGAGGCTAATCGCGCGTCAATTGGGACGAAGACAGGTCGGCGGCGGGATCCAAATGGCGATTGCTCACCACCACCAGCGCGGCGCTGGTGGGGCCATAGACTACTGACCAACGTTTCGTTCCGTGATCAAATACCGAATTCCGAAGGCGGAAACAGCCGCTGTACGACGCGTAATCGATAAAGGTGAATGACTGACCGATCTGCGGGATGAAACCAGGGCTCAGCGCAACCTCGAGACATCCGCCCAGCGCGGCATTGCCTTCAACATTCAGAACGCTGATCTGATCGGCGTTTTGCCCCGCAAGGTGGATAACCAGGGTCCCCGCGACCCGACGTGCAGTGGTGTAACTGCCCGTCACAGTCAGCGTCCCGGGCGCACCGGTTGGAGCGCCGGGGCTGATCGTGCCACCGTTGTTGACGAGGTTGCCATCCACGGTTCCGCTGCCGGCGAGCGTGGCCCGGCGTTGGACGCTGACGTTGCTGGAAACCGAGCCGTCGATCTGCAGAACGCCGCCATTGACGTTGGTGTCGCCGGTGTATGTGTTGAATCCCTCCAGAGTCAACGTGCCTGATCCCACCTTCGTCAACGAACCGCCCGCTGGCGCGGTCAGTGCTCGATTCTCGATCACGGACGCCTGAGCCGTCTCATCGGTTGGAACGTCCAGGAAGAAACTGCCATCGTGAATCGCGCCGGAAAAGGTTGTATCCAGATTGTTGGCGCCCACAGTCAGCGTATTGGCGCCGAGAAATATGTCGCCGTCGCCCTCCACCGAGCCAAGAGTGATGCCTGGAGCGCTATGCGGACTGATGTCCAGAACGCCGCTGGCAGGCACCGGATCCAGCCGCTGAATGCGAACACGCGCAACGCCGCCTGTGGAAAAATCGTGAAACGTGATTTTTCCCAGGCTTTGAATGGTTGCGCTGTTCGCCGTGGACGTGTCGAAGAAATCGATGAGCGTATTATCGTAGCTTTGAATATTGGCGTTGCCCGCGCTGGAGGAATCGACGAATGCCATTTGGCTGGGCGAAAAATTTATGATATTTGCGCCGCCGGCGCTGGCGCTGTTGCTGAAAAGGATGCTGCCGCTGTTTTCTATTTCTGCCGCGGCCGCAGTGGAGCTGTTGGAGAATTGCAGCCAGCCTTGATAGCTGGTGATGAGGGTGTTGGATGCGCTTGCGTTGTTGGCGAAGAGAATTTCACCTCCTTCATTGCATGATAAAACCTGGGTAATTCCGGAATTGTTCGTCACGCCTGCGCCGCTGAGCGTCAGCACGAGGTCCGCGCCCACACCGATCGTATAGGGATTCGTCGCCGCCGAAGTAAAAGTAATGCCATTCACCTCGGTATCTTGGGAAAGAGAGACAGCTGTCCCGTTTGTCTGCCCGAATACGGCAATGTCTGCCGGTCCATTGGGAACGATGGCCGGCGTCCAGTTGGCCGGCGTGTTCCAATCGCCCGAGACCGGATTCTGGCTCCACTGGGCGCTTTCCGCGCAGGCGACCGATGAAACGAAAAGGATGAGAGAACAGCGGCGCACTGCGGCCGCCAGAGAGCTGTAGAGATTCATATTCGACTGCTGTCAGACACTTCTACGGAAATTGACGACTCAAGGTCGTTGTTATTTTGCTCTCACAGCAGGGGCGTTTTGCTCGCGCGTTCGAGGGAACGCTCGGCGAACGCCGCGCGTCGTTGGACATGCGAAAGGAAGAAGGGCGTCTTCGTCTCCGAAAACGCCCCTCTTTTGTCGATGGCGATAAGCCGAATTCTGTACGGTCCCGACAATCGCGGGACCGTGATGATCATTTATCTAAGCGACATACCCGAGGATTTTGGTCTCGAAAAGGTTTCGAGACCGGCGGGCCGGCTGCCCTTCCTCTGTTTTGTCTTGCACCGCATGGGGTTTTTCGTGCCTCGCGAATTACTTCGCGAGCGGTGAGCTCTTGCCTCGCCTTTTCACCCTTGCCTGTTCTTCAAAGAACGGGCGGTATGTTTTCTGTGACACTCTCCGTCAACACCCGGCTTGCGCCGGGGTTGCCCGCGTGTTCTACGCGGCATGCCGCCGTGTGGTGTTCGGACTTTCCTCTGGCGAATCCTTCAATTCACCAGCGATCATCTGCCATCAGTCCGCAATTTATCACAATCAATACAGAAGAAAAGCGGCAACGGCTGCCAAAGGGCCGATCTCCAGCAACCCGGAACTTGTCACAGACCGGCATTGAGGTGAGTTGGCTGGCGAAATCAACAAAGTTCAAAACGGAGCCGGCGCCGCCAGGAAAAACGTTGCGATCATTGCGACGGCGATGATCAGTTTGCCAACCGTCGCGCCGAGAGTGCCCACGAGACTGCCCCAACCCGCTCGCCCGGCATCGATCAGTCGTTTGCCGGCAATAAATTCGCCCGCAACGGCGCCCAGAACAGGTCCTGCCAGCAAGCCAACGGGTCCGAAGAACAAGCCAAAGATGCCGCCCGCGATTGCTCCCCAGGTGCCCCATCTTGTGGCCCCGAAATATTTTGCGCCGAAGCAGCTGCCGAGAACGTCAAACGCGTAGGAGAGGAGCGTTAAGAACGCGAGAACCCCAATTGTTTTCCAGCCGATACTCTTCTCCGGCCCCAGCATGAGACGATGAATAATCGCTCCGAAGAGAATAATGGTCGTGCCCGGAATGATCGGTGTAACCGAGCCGATCACGCCGACAGCGAACAGAGCAATCGTCAAAAACCACCAGAAGAGTTCCATTTAAAAAACCATGCGACCCCAGCGTCGGCAGCATCCCCTCGTGGCGACGATAAAAAAGAACGGAGAAAAAAGAACGAAGAAATTTTGCAGCGTCCCATATGACACGACGGGGGCTTCGCCGCGTTGCATGAATTTTTTGATTCTGCCGGCGCCGTTCCTATACTGCAAGTTGCCAGTCGAATCTTAACGCTTTTTGGAGGAACGATCATGCCATTAACTGTTGGAACCAAAGCTCCCGATTTCACGCTGCCGACCAAAACCGCCGACGGGCCAAAGCAAGTCAGGCTCAGCGACAATTTCGGCAAGAAGAACACGCTGCTGCTTTTCTTTCCCATGGCGTTCACGGGTGTGTGCACGACGGAAATGTGCGAAGTAAGCCAGGGATTAAACGCTTACGCGGATCTGAACGCAGCAGTGTATGGAATCAGCGGCGATAATCCGTTTGCCCAGGAAGCGTGGGCGCAAAAGGAAAAGATCACCGTGCCGCTGTTGAGTGATTATGAGCACAAAGTCGCCCAGGCGTACGGCGTCGCCTACGATTCATTCCTGCCGCAAATGAATCTCGGCATGAGCGGCGTGGCCAAGCGCGCGGCGTTCATCATCGACAAGAACGGCGTGATCCAGTACGCGGAGTGCAGCGACGACGCGCGGCAACTGCCAAATTTCGAAAAAATCAAGGCGAAACTGGCCGAGTTGAAATGAGCCGTTACAAGTCCCCGGGAGGGCACAGCGCAATTGAAAGATCGGCCCCCGGCGTGCCGACACGATACTGTAAGACGTCCAGGATTCGCTCAACACGACAAGCATTGGATGCAGGATGAATTTAAAACGCTGAGAAAGTTCGATGCCGGCAAGGGTCGGCAAGCTCTCCTTTATTCATTGCCGGCTCTGGAGGAACAGGGCATCGGCAAAATCTCGCGGTTGCCGGTGAGCATTCGCGTGGTACTGGAATCAGTCCTGCGCAATTGCGACGGCAAAAAAGTGCAGCGCAAGGATGTGGAGACGCTGGCAAACTGGAATGCCAAATCGCCGGCCAACGCGGAGATTCCATTCATTGTGGCGCGGATCGTTTTGCAGGATTTCACTGGTGTTCCGCTGGTTGTGGATCTGGCTGCCATGCGCAGCGCAGTCGCTCGGCTGGGGCGCGATCCCAAAATCATCGAACCGCTGGTGCCGGTGGATTTGGTCGTCGATCACTCGGTGCAGGTCGATTTCTTCGGTTCACCGCGCGCGCTCGAACTGAATCTGGATATGGAATTCAAGCGCAACCGGGAACGCTACCAGTTTCTCAAGTGGGGACAGCAAGCCTTCAAGACATTCCAGCTCATCCCGCCCGGTATTGGCATTGTGCACCAGGTGAACCTCGAATACCTGGCGAAGGGCGTGTTGACGGCTCCGGCAACCGGGACGGATGCGGCGCTTTATTTTCCAGACACCCTGGTCGGCACCGATTCGCACACGACAATGATCAACGGGCTCGGTGTCGTGGGCTGGGGCGTTGGTGGCATCGAGGCTGAAGCCGGAATGCTCGGACAACCGGTTTACTTTTTGACGCCGGAAGTGGTGGGCGTTCATATGCACGGACGATTGCGCGAAGGAGTAACGGCCACCGATCTCGTGCTGCATATCACCCAGTTGCTGCGAGCGCAAAAAGTCGTGGGGAAATTTGTCGAATTCTACGGCGAAGGCGCGGCATCTCTGCCCGTGCCAGATCGCGCCACCATCGGCAACATGGCGCCCGAGTACGGCGCGACGATGGGCTATTTCCCAATCGACAACGAATCCGTCGAGTACCTGCGCGCCACCGGACGCAGTGAAGAACTCTGCCAGGCGTTCGAAAATTATTTCTGCGCCCAGAACATGTTCGGAATGCCGCGCAAAGGCCAGATCGATTACAGCATCGACATCGACCTGGATTTGGCGGATGTGCAGCCCAGCGTCGCCGGTCCCAAACGGCCGCAGGACCGGATTAACCTTCCTGAACTCGGCAGAACCTTTCGAGAATTGCTGAAAAAGCCAACGCACCAGGGCGGCTACGGCAAAAGCGAGGAACATCTGCGCCAAAAATATCCCGTGGAACTAAACGGCAGCGCGCCGCGCGACGAAGGAATGGCTTCGACTGATGCTTGGAATCAGGACATCCAGCCGGGCGAGGAACGCAACAAGCTGGAAATGATCACCAACCGGCCCACGCCCGATCCGGGCAGCGAAATCGAAGCCGAGTCGCGGGAAGTTTTCAGCCGCGGGCGCAGCCATATCGGGCATGGCAGTGTGCTGATCGCGGCGATTACCAGCTGCACGAATACAAGCAACCCCAGTGTGATGATCGGCGCCGGTTTGCTTGCCAAAAAAGCTGTCGAACGCGGGCTGCGCATCGACCCGGCCGTCAAAACATCGCTGGCTCCAGGCTCGCGTGTGGTGACCGATTATCTCCAAAAAACCGGGCTGCAGAAATATCTGGATCAGCTGGGCTTCCACCTTGTGGGTTACGGGTGCACGACCTGCATCGGCAACTCGGGACCGCTGCATCCCAACATCGAGAAGGCAATTGAGAAACACGATCTGGTCGCAGCGTCGGTTCTTTCGGGAAACCGCAATTTCGAGGCGCGCGTGCATCAGCATATCAAGGCCAACTTTCTGATGTCGCCACCGCTGGTGGTCGCTTTTGCTCTGGCCGGGCGCGTCGATATCGATCTTTCCAAAGAACCGATCGCCAAAGATCGTGACGGCAAGGAGGTTTACCTCCGCGATTTGTGGCCTTCGCTTGGGGAAATCCGCGACACGATGCAGGCCGCTCTCAAGCCGGAAGTGTTTCGAAAGTTGTATCGCGATTTTGCCGGTCAAAATCCCAAATGGAACGAGATTCCCTCCAGCACGGGCGACGTGTATCAATGGGATGAGAAAAGCGATTACATCCACGAACCGCCGTTCTTCCAGGATTTCTCGATGGAGCCGGGCCATATCGAGGAGATTCGGGGCGCCCGCGCGCTCGGGATTTTCGGCGACACGGTCACCACCGATCACATCTCGCCGGCGGGCGCAATCAAGGCCTCCTCGCCGGCCGGGCAATACCTGATGTCGCGCGGCGTGCAGCCCGCCGATTTCAACAGCTACGGCTCGCGCCGCGGCAACGATCTGGTGATGACACGCGGCACGTTCGCAAACGTGCGCATCAAGAACCTGATGGTGCCGGGAACCGAAGGCGGCGTCACAAAATATTTCCCTAACGGCGAGGGCGAAGAAATGTCGATCTTCGACGCCGCAATGAAATACGCGGAGACGAAGACACCGCTGGTGATCCTGGCCGGACACGAGTACGGCACGGGTTCATCGCGCGATTGGGCGGCAAAGGGCACGCGCTTGCTGGGCGTCAAAGCGGTGATCGCAGCCAGTTTTGAACGAATCCATCGCTCCAATTTGGTGGGGATGGGCGTGCTGCCTCTGCAATTTCCTGAGGGCATCACCGCGCAATCATTGGGGCTCGATGGTTCGGAGAAATTTTCGATCACCGGCTTGTCGGATGCGATCAGACCGGGAGAACAGGTAACGCTCCAAATTGAAAGCAAGGACGGACAAAAACGCTCAGTGCCGGTGAAACTGCGCATCGATACACCGATTGAAATTGATTACTATCGGCACGGCGGGATTTTGCCGTTTGTGCTGAGGCAACTTCTCGGGAGCAAAAGCTAGCTCCGACGGACAGCGGCCGGCCCTGTGTGCCGCTGGACGCGTCTTCGAAAGACGAACGGCTATTGAGATTTTGAGGGCGACGTTCCCGGCGCTGCGTCCTGCCCTTCGCTGTGCACGGCGCCTTGCGCTCTTTCGGCCAACTCTCCTCCCGGTTTCGCGTTGGCGTCGGATTTGGCCATTGAATCTGAGTCCGTCGGGGATTGCTTGGCGAAGAGGAAACTGGCTGTTAACGCGCCTGGTTTCTGGCCGGAGATCGAAATCAGCGGTTCCTGCAAGAGATCGAGTTCTTCCCTGCTGAGCGGCGTGACCGGCTGCGCCAGAAATTCGATCTGCCTGGTGAGCGAGGCGGATTTGATTTTCAACCTGGCGATTTCCGCGAGGATGAGTTTTTTCGCCTCATCACGGCGCGCTTCTTCCTCGCGCTCGCGCACGACGATGTTTCGCAGCAGGTCGTTTTCCCGAGCGATCTGCGCGGCCTCTTCGCGGTTGGCAAGCTTCGCGGTCTGCAGACGCGACTCGGCTTCATCCAGTTGCACGCGCAGCTCCCCAACTCTGGCGGCGAAATATTGATTTTCCCGCTCGGTATCGGCAAGCTGTTGTCGCAGTCGCGCTGCTTCCTCTCTCATCGCGACCAGTTCGCTTGCGTTATCCGGCGGGGCCGCACTGATGGCCTGCATCCGTTCCTGGGCGTGTTTCTTCGCGTCATCGGTTTCCCCTGCCCGGGCAAGCGCTTGATCGCGCTCCTGCTGAATGGCGCGCAATTGGTCGGTCGCCGCAGCGGCCTTCGCTTCCGCCTGGTCTCTTTGCTTTTCTGCCGCCACGCGCGCTTCGTCGGCGGCTGTGACGGCGTTTTTCAACTGCGCAATTTCGGCGCGCAACCGTTGCTGCTCGGCTTCGTGCGACGCTTGCAGAGTTCGAATGGACTCCTGCGCTCGAGCGAGTTGCTCGCGTGTCCGGATTTCTGATTCTCTAGCAGCTGTAATTTGGTTTTCGGCTTCTTCGAGGCGAGAAGTGGCCTCCTTAAGGCGCGCGCTGACGGCTTCGTTTTCCTTGCGCGCAGTCTCGAGATCGCTGCGGGACGTTTCCAGCGCGGCCTGCAGTTGATCGACTTTTTCGCGCAGGCGCTTTGTAGCTTCTCTGGTGACCTCCTCGGGTGAAAAATGGGTGGCGGTTTTATCAACAGCTCGAGGAGCGACCACTTCCGGACCGGGCTCCGACCACGGGTCGCTCTCGGGCGGCGCAGGAGCGATTTCCGGCAAAGACTTTGAGGCGGCACCGAGTTCATCCTGCCTCGAGATTCTTTGCTGGATGCGCAGAATTCCCTCGCCAATCTTGCGGCCGCGATATTCCACGACGGCCGGTTGCCACTGCGCGTGCCATCTGCGTAATTCGTCGATCAGGCTTCCGGCAAAGCGGTATTTGGCCAAAGCGCTTTTCAGCCGGTCTTCGCGCTCCAACTTTTCCGCCTGTTGCGCAGAGAGGTAGGCTTTGACAAAAATTTCGCTCGGATCGTCCTGTTGCGCATCAGCCTGCGGCGTGGAGAACAGGAGCAAAAAGACGGCCAGACAAACAGGCTGCAGTCGTCTCATCGTTTGATGAGGCGCAAAAAGAGGCCGGCCGCGACCAGCTTTTCCCTCCACGGGCTTGTAGAGTTACAAAACGGCCCTGGGCATGTCGAGTCCTTTGTTTGCAAAAAGGCATTGGGATTTTAAGCTTTGTCTCTGCCAAAGACGGTGGTCGTAGCTCAATGGTAGAGCCCCAGATTGTGGTTCTGGTTGTTGCGGGTTCGAGTCCCGTCGGCCACCCGGCCTCGCGGCTTCTTTCGGAGGCGGTTTTTCCAACCGGAATTCTTTAAAGGCCAGCCTATGGCGCAAGACGCACTGCGCCGTTTTCATGGCAACCGCGCGCTCCTAAAAGAGATTACAAATTTTTCATTGACGTGAGATTACCGATTTGTAATCTCGGGCGCCATTATGCAAAACTCTCACTCCACCTCACATTGGTTCAACCATTCGCTACCCCTTAAAAATCTTTCCCGGTTCCCGATCATAGCGGCGTCGGTTCTGCTTTTTTGGTCCGCGCAAAGCATCCGGGCGCAGACAGCGGAAGCGTCGCGGGTGACGGTGACCGGCGAAGCGGTTCCAACTCCGACACCTTACGACAATTGGCGCGAAATGCGCCAGCACATCATGCCGGAGGTATCAGGCACGCAAATCACAGTTACTAAAAAGGCGACGGTGATCAAACTGGAACAGCAACCACCAATCGAGAATAACGATTTGCAGGAGGAATTCGTCAAAGCGCCTGGTCTGCTGATAACTGAGCAACACACGCCTGGCCAATTCAATTTCAGCTATCGAGGGCTTGGCAATCCGCAGGAATCGGAATTCATCACCGTACTGATGGATGGCATTCCGCTGATGAGCGATTGGATTGGTTTTCCCACGCTGTATTACCTGCCGTTCCCGCAATCGGTAAACGAGATTCAGTTTATCCGCGGCGGCAGCAGCCTGCTCTACGGCCCCGAACCGGCCCCGGCCATCAATTTTGTGACCAAACGTCCTCCGGCCGGTTCCACAGGCGATTTTTATACCGAGCAGCTCGGTGGAGCGTACGGCTTGTACACGACGTACAACGTGATTGAGGAAGCCGCGGGACCTTTGGAGTTTCGGCTCGATGGCGGGTATTCGCGCGCCGACGGCCAGCGCGATCACAGCGCCTATGATCTGTGGCAAACGGATCTCTACGTCGGTTATCGTCCGGATGAACATCAACTTCTGGCACTGGAGTTTCACGCCAGCCGGTTCGACGGAGATGATCCCGGCCGGTTGAGCATTGCGCAGTTCGAACAAAATCCAAATCAATCCACAACGCCGTTCAACAAGGACTGGGTCGATCGTTATTCAGCGGTGTTGCGTTATGAGAGGGACTTTGGCGACGGTTGGCTTTTCCAGGGGAAAGGCTGGTACACGCACCAGGAGATCGACACCCTCGGTCTGCCTTTTCTGGTCAACCAGGATTTTAACAATGGCGGCGTGGACCTGAGAATGCGCAAAAACTGGGGCGACGGCACGATCTTCCAGGGCAGCACACTGACTTTTGGCGGTGTGGTCTATCACGGCGATGGACCCTATACGCAACGTTTCGCAACGCCCGACAGCGGACGTGACGACGAGACAGGACCCATCCGCGTGGATCAGGATCGCTCGTCAGATTATCAAGCCATTTTCTTCGAGAATATCTTTCGGCTCGGCAAATTCCACATTGTTCCGTCCTTTCGTCTCGACCATGAGACCGTCGAGGTGGACGAGCACATTTCCCCATTTGCCGGTGGCCCTGGGCAGCGTCCGCTTGCCAGTCCGTCGGCGGATCATTGGGTGCCGCTATGGGGCATTGGATTGGGGAACGATTTCGGCGACCGCAACGAAACCTATTTCAGCGCCTCCTCCGGGTGGCGACCCACCCGCTGGTTTGATCTCTCGTCGCCGTTTCAAAACATAGCGCCCGGGCACCCCTCCGATCCGTTTCATTCGCTGGATTTTGAACTGGGCGTGCATGGCGCTCCCTTCCGCGGCTTCTGGTACGACCTCGGTCTGTTCTGGATGGAATTTGATAACCGCACTGAGACGCGGCAGTTCAGCCCCACCGAGTTCATCATTGTCAATACCGGCAGCACGCGGCATCGCGGGCTTGAAGGCGAACTGTCGTACGATTTCCTCGCCCGCTTCCAGCACCCGCCCGTGGCGCAAACGGTCGCTGCGGATGAGAAAAACGTCATCGACAAAAACCCCGCGCCTGTGCCGGGGGGAATGGAAAAATTTCATCCCCTTCAGCTGATTGTCTTCAGCAACGTGCAATTTCTGGATGCCACATTCACCGAGAGCGACATTCCTGATCAGGTGGGCAAAACGCCGGCCTTTGCGCCGGATTTTCTGTGGAAAGGGGGCATCAGCTTCCGAAAGGAACATTGTTTCAACATCATGCTGAGCGCTGTTTACGTCTCCGAGCAATTCTGGTCGGACGCCAATACCGCCGCGTCGCCCTTTCCAGGCGCGCCGCCGACTCCGGCAAAATTGCCCGCATACAAAGTGTTGGATCTCTCGGGCGAATATTATCTGACCAAAAACCTGCGCGTCTTCGGAGGCATCTCCAACCTGACGGACGAAAAATATTATTCGCGCGTGTTCTTCAACGGTTCGATCGAGCCGGCGCCCCGACTCTCCGGCTACGCCGGTTTGTCTCTGGCATTCTGATCCGTTCCGGGCGGCGGCGACGATAAAACCGATCGGCGATCTCCTCGGCGTATGGGGAACCGATTGCGCCGAACCGTGGTTCGGTTCGCAAATGGCGTGCGCAGGCTAGCAAGGGAATGATGCGCCGGCGATTCAACTCAAGGGAAGGCCTTGCGCCTGTTCCCTTGCGCGCGTACTAGGATCACATTCTCAGCGCTGTGCCTGTAGCTCAACCGGATAGAGCTTCTGACTTCGGATCAGAAGGTTGGGGGTTCGAATCCCTCCAGGCACGCGGTTTGACCGCTTTGGCATGAGCATCCACGAACACGAGAAATTCATGCGCGTTGCGCTGCAGGAAGCAAAAAAAGCGCTCGGGCAAACGAGCCCCAATCCTGCGGTCGGCGCGGTGCTGGTGATTGGCAACCGAATAGTCGCTCGCGGACGGCATCGGGAAGCCGGGCGCGACCACGCAGAAGTGGAGTGCCTGCGCAATTTCGGCGCGCGCGTTCCTGCGCGGGCAATCCTTTACGTCACTCTGGAACCCTGCTCGACTGTTGGACGCACCGGCGCATGCACAGATGCAATTCTGCGGGCCGGCGTAAAGAATGTGGTAATTGGGGCAATTGACGTGAACCCGCGCCATTCCGGCAAGGGTATCGAGCAATTGCGAGACGCCGGAGTCGCTGTGCAGCATGGCGTCCTGGCGGAGGAATGCGCGCAAATTAACGAGGCCTTCAACAAGTGGATCGTCACGAGACGCCCTTTCATTATCGCAAAGTGCGGCATGTCGCTTGATGGTCGCTTAACACGGCCGCCGGGTGAAGGGCGCTGGCTTACCGACTCAGCCGCGCGCCGGCACGCACACCAACTCCGGGCCAGAGTGGACGCCATCCTCGTAGGAGCGGAAACGGTCCGTGCCGACAACCCGCGGCTGACCGCGCGCTGCCCCGGCCGGCCTCGGCAGCCGTGGCGCGTGGTGATCACTCGTTCCGGAAAATTGCCCCGAGAGGCTCACGTGTTCTCCGACCGATTTGCGGGGCGAACGCTGGTTTACAAGCGCAAATCTTTGGACAGCGTGCTGCAAGATCTGGGCGCACGCGACATTACGAGCGTGCTGATAGAGGGAGGCGGCCGGGTGCTTGGTCACGCGTTTGACCAGCGCCTCATCGACAAGGTGCAGCTTTATCTCGCGCCGGTTTTGACCGGAGGTCCCGTCGTCGCGGTTGCCGGCCGCGGCGTGAAGAAGGCTAAAGAAGCGCCGCGATTGCGACGCGTTTCTTACAAACGAATTGGGCAGTGCGTGTGCATCACCGGTTATCCCGAAAACTGATTACGCGTAAACAAACGAAAAACTTTTTCTTTTGACCCCTGTTTAATCCAAGGGAGGAACAAAAATGATGAACTGGAAAAAACTTCTCTTGATCGGATCAGTAATAGGAATGTTGACTTTTATTCCGGCGCAACGTTCGGATGCGCATGTTTCGTTCGCGATCGGGATCGGATTCCCAGTAGGGTTCTACGCATACCCGGCCTACTACTATCCGTACCCGCACTGCTACAGACCATATTTCTACGGATTTTACCGGCCCTATTATTGGTACGGCCCTCGTTACTATCACCGCCATTATCGTCATTGTTATTGGCGGTAATCGCACAGAGCCAAAAACGATTTCACCTTGGGCTGCTTTGGAACCGACTTTCGAATCGGCTCATCGTTTGTTTCGCAACGTTGTTGCACGGGTTTGCCCGGCGCCTGAGAGTGCCGGGCTCGCCCGGCTTGCAAAGCAGGCAGCTTCGCCGCACCGGAACCGATTAACCTTTAAGGTGCGCGTTTATTTTTTCGGTTTCGGGGATTCCGCCGTCCCCGTCTTGGGACCTTTACCCTGCTGGTCGAGCTGGAACTCCTTTTTTAACTCCTGAATCAAGGTCGGGATTTCTTTTTGACGTTCAGCCTCGATTTGCTGCCGAAGGGCGCGTTCGACCTTCCGGCGTTCCTGGATGTAACGGGCTTCAAATAAGGCGCGTTCCTGCGGGCTCAAATGAAGGCCGGATTCACGAAGCGCCTGTTCGCTTTCGCGCTTGATGATTTCGCGGCGGAGATTCTCCCGTTGGCGCATCAGGTTGCGCTGTTCGGGAGTCATGCGCATCCAGATTTCGGCGTTACGGCGGAAATTTTGCCGCGCAGCCGGAGGCATCGCGAGCCACCGCTCGCGCAGGCTCTGGCCCGGACCCGGCGCGCCGGGGCCGTGCGCGCGCGGCGCGCCAACAGGCGCCGGCCCGCCGCCGGGGCGATGCTGATGAGGTTGCCCTTGTGCAGTCGTCCAGAATAGAGCGAGGATCGACAGGACGATGAGCGCCTTACAAGGTTGGCTTGTCTTCCCACACGCTATTTTCATCCCAGGCGATCAATTCATCCAGATCAGCCACGACGTCATAGTCTTGCGGGTCGATTTTTGCTACTACGTCCAAATCATTTGGCGAGCCCTTTTGCAGGATTGGGACTGGCGCATGCGTGGCGATTAAAATCGCTACCAGAACTGCCCCCGCAGCAGAAGCCATGGCGATTCGCCGCAGACTAAACCAAGTGCGCACCCGCTGGAGTCGAGTCGGTTCCTGGCGGATACGCCTCACTACGTTCCGTGCGAAAAATGGTGAAAGTTCGGGCGCCGGCAGGCGTCCAAGGGCATCCCACAATTCTCTGTCATCGTCACGTTCCATGGTTTCCAGTCAATTGAACCGTTTACCGCATTCGGAGTTGCGGTGGAGTGGCGCCGCGAAAACGCACTTTCATAGTCCGGGCGCCTCGAGAAATCCTTCCAGCTGGCGAATGCGGGTCGGGTGTCGCATTTTGCGCAGGGCTTTTGCTTCGATCTGGCGAATCCGTTCCCTGGTAACCTGAAACTGGCGTCCGACCTCCTCGAGGGTCCGGCTGTATCCGTCGATCAATCCAAATCGTTGCTCCAGCACCTGCCGTTCCCGATCTGTGAGCGTTTCCAAGACATCCTTGATCTTCTCTTTAAGCAGCACGATGGCTGTCATGTCGCTGGGGTTCTCAGCGCCTCGATCCTCGATGAAATCGCCAAAATTGGTTTCTTCGCTCTCGCCCACGGGGGATTGAAGCGAGATGGGTTGCTGCGCCATTTTCAATACGGAACGGACTCGATCCACGGGCAGCAGAACTTCTTCCGCCACTTCCTCGGGGGTGGGTTCGCGGCCGTATTCCTGGACCAGTTGCTTCTGCACGCGCAGCAGTTTGTTGATGGTTTCGATCATATGGACCGGGATGCGAATGGTGCGCGCCTGATCGGCAATGGACCTGGTAATGGCCTGGCGAATCCACCAGGTGGCGTACGTGGAAAACTTGTAACCGCGTCGGTACTCAAACTTCTCCACCGCCTTCATCAGGCCCATGTTCCCTTCCTGGATAAGGTCGAGAAATGAGAGACCGCGATTGGTGTATTTCTTGGCAATTGAGATGACCAGCCGCAGGTTGGCTTCCACCATTTCCGTCTTGGCTTGAAACGCCTGACGCAACCAGCCCTTCAAAATGCGGTATTCCTCGGCATAATCGGAGAGTGAAAACCAAATGTTTTTCTCCAGTTCGCGAATCTTGGTTTGAAGCTGTTGCCGCCTCTTTTTGTTGCGCGGATTTTTTGTCAGCTCGGTCTGCAAATAGAGGGCACTGTGGTGCGCTTCGTCCGCCAGGTGCACAAATTCCTCGGTGACCCGCTGCTTGAAATAAAAGTGCGGGTAAACCCGCTGCAAGGCGGCCAGTGTGCGCTGCAATCTTTTAAGCTTCTGCGGCCTCGTTTTGGAGGATTCGGGCGGTAGCTCGCAGAATTGCCGGGTGATCGAGGCGCTTAATCGCTCCACCTGCCGGCACAGACGCGGGAGGTTTTTCATGTACCTTTCACGACTTTCGATCTTTTTATCCTGAATGACGCGATCGAAGCGCTCTCTGCCTTGCATCAGTTTCTGCGCCAGGTCGAGGTGGGCGCGCGCCACGAAACCGAATCGACAGATGTGCTTTTTCACCATCTCTTCGGCTTCCTCGATTCGCTTGGATATTTCCACTTCCTGCTCGCGGGTGAGCAGCGGGACCTGGCCCATCTGTTTGAGATACATGCGGACCGGGTCGTCCAGGATATCCGACCTGCCTTCTATGCGCTCCTCGTCGTCTTCTTCGTCCTCCGATTCTTTTTTACCGTCTTTGTAGCGATCAACTTCCGACGCTTCGATGATATCGATATCCAATCGGCGCAGGCGCGTCAGGATGAGATCCAGTTCGTCGGCGTCGGTGACTCCTTCGGGTAACGCCTCGTTGAGGTCATCGAAAGTCAGATAGCCCTGTTCCTTTGCCAGTTTGATCAGTTCCCGGATGCGACCCTGCAGTTCAACCGACGAATACAACGCGAGCCGCTCCTCCTCCGCGGAGCCCGCGCTGGGGCCGTTGTTCAGTTGCCTGCGGTTAAGAGCGGCACTGGGGATCCTGAGCGGGCGCCTCCTCCGCTGCTGTTTCCTCAGCGCTTCCGAAAAGGTTTTCAACCTCTTAAAGACGCGCGCGCGGCGGCCCCGCTTGGGCCGTCTCGCCGACGACCGCCGGCTGCTGTTTCCCCTTTTTTTCGAATGCCTGGCCAAGTTTGCGCGGTTAAGGATTTGACGAAGACGTTCGGCCTGCCGCGCCGCGGTTTGCGACGCCCAACCCCGAATCTTTCCCGGGGTTAATTGTCGGTCGGGCCGGCGGGCTGGGAAAGCTCGTGGAGCTGCTGGCGGAGGTCAACTATTTCTTTCTGCAAATTTGTTATCTCGCCAGCGGTTAATCCGGGCGCGCCAAGCCGGGCTTGCGCGGCTTCCAGCTGCCGCCGCACTGCTGCCGAGCGCAATCGTTGCCAGGGCACCTCCACTTCATCCGACGGCGTCTTCAGGCAGAGCCAACCGGAGAGCACTTGTTCCTCCTCGGGAGGCAAAGTGGACATGAAGGCGCTAAGAGAGGAGGAATCATTCGGCCGCACTCCGCTTTCAAGAATCCGCTGAAGGAAATAAGTGTACGGCAGATGCGGAAGGACCTCGCGCCAGTTTTGAGATTTTAGATAGTGATGTGCCTTTTCGCTCCGCAACGCCAGCAGACAAAGTAACGCTGTATCATCTGGGGCCACGGTTGGAGGCTCCAGAGACGTCGTTTCGCGCGGCGAACCCTGGCGAATGCGTTCGGGCACAATGGCCTTCAGCTCCGCGGATGCAACGCCCAAGCGCGCGCTGACCCTGTTGACCACTTCGCCACGCATGATCGGATCGTGGATGTGTGCAATGATCTCGGCGGCTCGGCGAGCCACGCGCACCTTGGCCGACAACGAGCGCAGATCGACGTCGGCCGTTTCGCGCTCGATCCAGTAATCGAAAAAGTCGCGCGCAGCCGCGATGCGCTTCTCAAAGGTCTCGACGCCTTCGCGGCGCACGAGCGAATCGGGATCGTCTCCCGGCGGCATCTCGGCGACACGCACGATCAAATCATTCTGGAGCAAGGCATCGAGCGAACGCTCCGCCGCTTTCTGGCCAGCCGCGTCAGCATCGAAACAGAGTACGACTTCCTGGACAAAACGTTTCAGCACCCGCGCCTGGCTGTCGGTAAACGCTGTGCCTTGCGGCGCCACTACATTCCTGATGCCGGCTTCAAATAAACTGATCAAATCAAGCTGGCCCTCGCAAACGATCGCACAGTTGGCTTCGATCAGCGCCCGTTTGGATTTGTGCAAGCCAAACAAGACTTCGCCCTTTCGAAAAAGCGGCGTCTCGGGCGAATTCAAATATTTCGCCGCGCCTTCCTCTTCCTTCAGGATCCGTCCACTGAAGGCGATCACTTCCCCAATGTCGTTGCAAATGGGAAACATGATCCGGGCGCGAAAGCGATCGTAAACGTCGCCCTGCAGCCGGTTTTCGTCGCGCAATTTCACCAGACCGCTCTGGACAAGTTGCGCGCGTGTGTAACCCTGGGCGAGCGCCCAGGTGAGAAACGCATCCCAGCTTTCCGGTGCGAATCCCAGTTTCCACCTTTCAATCGTCTGCGGGCTGATGCCGCGTCGTTCGAGATAATCTCGCGCGGGGCGGGCGAACTGCTGCTGCAGCAAATTTTCATGAAACCACTCCGCCGCTTCCGCGTGCAATTTCAGCAGCATTTGCCGGGTCGCGTGTCGCCGGTCTTCATCGGCCGCGCCGCCTCGGTATTCGGTCACTACAGCTATTCCTGCGCGCGCCGCCAGCTTGCGCACCGCGGCGGGAAAATCGACATGCTCATAATCCATCACGAATCGGAAGACGCTTCCGCCAGCGCCGCACCCGAAGCAGTGAAATGTTTGTCTGCTTGGACTCACGATGAACGAGGGCGTTTTTTCCTGATGAAACGGACAGAGCGCCTTGAAATTCGCGCCAGCCCGTTTGAGAGGGAAGTACGATCCGATCACTTCCACGATGTCGTTTGCAGCAGCAATCTGTTCGATTGTTTCCTGAGGAATCGTTCCCATGCGTGCCCGCCTATTTTGCCTCCTTCAACGTTTGAGGCGATGCCAAACTTGCGTGGCGCGATGCGGTTTTCCGAACCGCCGCCAACGCGGCAGCAGACTTTCATCCCCCTGCGACGACGCGTACGAACTCGACGCGGTCGCCTTCGGCTAAAGCCTGCTCGGGCCATTCGCGGCGATGCAGAGCGCGTCCGTTGTGTTCAACCAGAATCGATTCCGGCGTCAGCTCGTAGCGATCAATGAGCTCCGCAATTGTTCCCGCCTCGCCCGCATCGACCGTTTCGCCATTGAGTAAGATTTTCACTGTCCGAGAAGCTTGAAACGCACGAAAATTGGAGCGCTAAATCGCTTCCTTTTCGTGCTTCGCCGTTTTGATTTTCGTCGTCATGCTCCGCAGAGCGTCTGGTCCCAATCTTTCCACACTGGTTCCAATCCCCGGCGACGGAGGACTTGCGCAATTTCCGCAGGCGAACGTTCATCGCTGATTTCGAACTGCCCGGCAGCCAGTTGATCTTCGCCATCCTGGTATTCGGGGGCGACGATGCGTCCGCGCACGGTCCGGTGGAGATGCTCGCGACCCTGGCGGGTGTATCCGCCCGGTTCAGTGTGGCTGCCGGCGCTCATCATTGTGACTCCAATTAAGGCCAGCGCATCCCTCAATTGCGGTCGCTCGCGCGTGCTCAGCACAATTCCCACCTGCGGGAAGGTGATTCTCAGGGCGCACACCAACTGCGCCAGTTCGCGGTCGCTCATCGAAAAAAGGGGACGAAACCCGCCGGCTGCCGGCCGCAAACGGGGCAGGCTGACTGTGATCTGCGCCTGCCAGCAACGCTTGAACAAATGTTCCAAGTGCGCGGCCAGGGCAAGCGCTTCATCCTGCCACCGCCACAAGCCGATCAGGGCGCCGATGCCCAGCCGTCGAAAGCCAGCCGCGTACCCGCGCTCGGCGCAATCGAGCCGGAAATTGAAATCGCGCTTTGGCCCTCCGGTGTGCATTTCCGCATACACGCCGCGATTGTAGGTCTCCTGATAAACCACCAAACCATCCGCGCCCGCCTCCACAATGGGGACATAATCCTCGGTATTCATCGGCCCAACCTCGATGGAAATGGATGAAAACTCGGGGCTCAATGCGCGAACGCATTCAGCGAGATAATCGCGACTGACAAACTTCGGGTGCTCGCCCGCCACGAGAAGGATCTGACGAAATCCCTGACGCGCCAGATGCCGCGCTTCAGCGATCACCTCATCCACCGTCAGCGTAACGCGAAGAATGGGATTATCCCGCGAGAAACCGCAATACTTGCATTTGTTGATGCATTCGTTGGAAAGGTAAAGCGGCGCGAAAAGGCGCATGGTGCGCCCAAAATTTTGCAGGGTCAGAGCGCGCGAAGTCTGAGCCATGGCCTCAAGTTCCTGGTCCGACTTTGGGGCGATGAGTTGTTCGAAACGCCTGACCAGGTCCGACTTTTTCAGCGCCAGATTGTCCAGAGTCCCTGCGAAAGACATCAGAATAATTTCCTGCCGGCAGTTGTTTTGGCAAACGGCAATCGCCGCGCGACTCGTCGTTGCGCTGTCGGGACCCAACAACGATTCCTTCCGGAAAAAAAGCGGCGCCCGAAATTTGTCGGACGCCGCCTTTTCCAAATGCGACTGGCGAACTTTCCTAGAAGGCGAAGTTCACGCCAGTGCGGACCATGCCGAAGTTGTTGTCCGGCCCGTCCACAAAATTCCAGCTGAAGTCGCTGATCCAGCCAATGTGCGGCGTGAAGCGAACTTCGATGCCGCCGCCGACCTGGCCAATCGCCCTGGATTCCGAACCGGTTTGCTGTGTGCGAATCACGCCGTCGTTCACAACCACGTTGGTCCGCTCGCCGCCGCCGAAAATGCCGCCGCCCCCGCCGAAGACGTAAGGCGAGAAACGCGTGCACGGTATCGGGTATCGCAGGGTTAATGTGCCCAGCACGGCGCCTACTGCGCGGTGCTCGTGGTCCGTGTGAACATCAAAGACGCCATTGTCCAGATCGATGAAAACGTCGTCAAAGGCGCGTCGGGCATCCACGGCCCAGCCTTCGATCCCCACGCCGAAGTAACGGTGAAAGAAGTACTTTAGATCCGCTCCGCCGCCCCAGGCATGATCCGACTCCAGATAGCGATCGTTCTTCCACTCGTTCCCGGTGAAGACATACGTTCCCCATAGACTGACATTAAATTCCTGATCGGCGTACCATTGCGGACACGGCGGCGGCGCCGTTTGTTTCATCTCCTTGCCGGAATAGGTCTCGGTGCCGGCCAGCGCAGCGGACGCGGCCGCAACAATGCACAATAAACCCAACACTGATCTCCTCATTTTCTCCCCTTAGTTAGTTAAGTTTCTCCTAAACTGTGCCGCAAACCCTCAAGTTGGACACACAGGTAATAACGAAATTCGCTATCCACCTGGATGCCCCGGACTTTGGGCAGACTTGAATCAATTGCAAGGGATTTTTGCCGCCGGGAAACAGGAAGCTCATGGGGTAAGTTGCGCTCCGGTTTTTGCGTCGGTAATCAGAAACTTTTCGTGATGAAACGTCGGGTCGCCGCGGAACGTGAGCCGGCTGGCGTACCGGCGCTCAAGCTCCACAAGCAACTCTTCGTCCTCCTCCCTCAATCGTTTCAAAACATCCGGATTCACAATGACCCGGATGTCGTGCACGCTATCCTGGTATTTGCGCATGACGGTATTGAGCGTGCGATGCAGTTCCACACTGGTGGTCATGGATGTCTTAACCACTCCGCGCCCGCCGCAGTAGGGACAATTTTCAAAAATCGTATCGCTGAGGCTCTCCTGCGCTCTCTGGCGGGTCATCTCCATTAAGCCAAGTTGCGAAATGGGCAACACGTGTGTTTTGGCTTTGTCGCGGCGGAGCCGCTCTTTCATCAGGTTATAGACGGCCTGCTGATCTTTGCGGCTCTTCATGTCGATGAAGTCGCACACGATCAGTCCTCCGATGTTGCGAAGGCGAAGCTGACGCGCGATTTCATCGGCTGCTTCCAGATTCGTCTGCAGAATCGTTTTCTCGACATCGCGCCCGCCCTTGTTGCGTCCGGTGTTCACGTCGATGGAGACCAGCGCTTCGGTCTCGTCGATCACAATGTATCCGCCGCATTTGAGCCACACCTGGCGGTGGAAGGCGTCATCGATCTGTTTTTGCACGCCGTAGGCTTCGAAAATCGGGGTGGCGCCGTCATAGTAATGGACGCGATTGCGGGCGCGTCGGGAAATTTGCCCTACCATTTCAATCATCCGGTCGGTGGCGGCGCGATCGTCGCAGACCACCTCGTCGATTTCCTCGGTCAAAAAATCGCGCACCGTTCGCTCCACCAGGTCCGGCTCTTCAAAAACGCGGCATGGCGCCGGATTTTCGCGGATAGCCTGTTCCACTTTGGCCCATTGCTCGAGGAGAAACCGCAGATCGCGCACGAAATATCGCGCGCGCTGGCCTTCGCCCACGGTGCGGATGATCACGCCAAACCCGTCGGGAATATCCAGTTCGCGCAAAATTTTGCGCAGCCGTTCGCGCTCTTTGGGGTCCTCGATCTTGCGCGAAATGCCGCTGCGATCGCTATATGGCATCAGCACCAGGTAACGTCCGGCGAAACTCAGGTTGGTGGTTACCCGCGGCCCCTTGGAGCCAATGGGGCCTTTGGTGACCTGCACAATCACATCCGAACCCACGGGGTAAATGTTGGGGATGTCTTTGACCGTGATCCGTTTCCGGGGCCGTTTGCTGGAACGGCGATCAATCTCCTCCACCCCGCTGTCGAGCGCAGCCGGTATTGCATCCCAAAAATGCAGGAACGCATTTTTCTCCAGGCCGATGTCAACAAACATGGCCTTGAGACCCATCTCGATATTTTTGACCTTACCCTTGTAAACGCTGCCGACGATATTGCGCGAGCTGTTGCGCTCGACGCTGTATTCCTCCAGCCGGCCATTCTCCAGAAGGGCCACGCGCGATTCGAGTTTTTCGACGCTGAGAATGAGTTTGTTGCCCGTCTTGCGCGGAAAACCCAAAAGCTTTCTTACTTTGTCTATCATAAAATAGTTTAAAAAGTTGACCGAACCCCGGCGGAGTTGCCGCGACGGTTTGCAGGGAAACTGCTGATCGAAGGTTCATCGCGTCCTGGGACGTCGGTTCGGCTGCGCGGGCGGCGGCGGCGCCGGTTGTTGCTTTCGTATTCCAAACAGGCGTTCAAAAAAGTTGCGCCGCGGAGCAGGTGTCGCTACGGGCAGGGCGCGGGGCGCAGAGGCAGCCCCATGCCGCCGGACCTTGCCTTGCGAGTCCGCTTCCGGTTCCACATCCGGCGCGGCGCCCGACGTCGCCATCTGCACAGTGGCGTTTTGCTCATTGTCGGCGCCCTCCTCATCGGCGTTGCCCGTGTTCGCTCCAGAATCGTGGTACGTGACATCCTTGATGGACTGAAACGGATTCGGCTTGTGCGCCGGAGGAAGCCATGCCACCTGCATATCGAACTTGCCTTCATCCAGTGCCAAAGCCCGCTCCATGATCCGAGCCGCCACCGGGCCGGCAACGCTGCCGCCGTGCTCGCCTCCCTGCACCATTACTGCAACCACGTATTTGGGATGATCGAACGGCGCGAAACAGGCAAACCACGCGATCGTATCCTTGTGCCCTCGTTCGGTGGCCTGGGCTGTCCCGGTTTTTCCGGCGACAACCACGTCTTTTAAACGAGCGCGGCCGCCCGTCCCTCCATCTTCGTTGACCACTTTCCAAAGACCTTTGCGAACCAAATCGATATCGGCAGGCGAAAGTTCCGTGCGCAGGTCTGTGCGCACCCTGGGACCCGGCACGACTGGCTTGCCGTCTTCGTCGAGCACGGGCGAGCCGTCCTGATTAACGACCTTGTCCACCAGACGTGGGTAGTAACAGGTGCCGCCGTTAGCGACTGCTGCGTACGCCATTGCCAACTGCAGCGGCGAAACCAAGGTGTAACCCTGGCCGATGGAAACATTAGCCGTTTGCGCCTGCGACCAGCGCTCCTGCGGATGATGAATCTGCATCCACTCCGGTCCCGGCAGGTTGCCCGCCTGCTCGCCGGTGAGATTCAGCCCGGATTCTTCGCCTAACCCCAGCATTTTGCCAACGGCATCGATAGACTGAATTCCAGCGGCATTGCCGTATTGGTAAAAGAAGGCGTCGCAGGAAACCTTGATGGCATCGGCCAGCCCCAGGGTGCCGTGGGTATAATGTTTTTCCAGGCACCAACACTTGAAAAAGTGATCGCCGTAACTGACCCCGCCGCTGCAGTTGAAGCGGGCGTTGCCCAACTTTTTGCGCAGCCCGGCCATGGCAGTGACGATTTTAAACGTGGAGCCGGGCGGCAAGGCGCTGATGGCCCGGTTCACCAGCGGGTCGCCCTCATCTTTCTGAAGCGCCTGCCAGTCTTTTGCTTTGATGCTGGGAATAAATGTATTTGGATCAAAGGAGGGAACCGAAGCCATCGCCAGGATGTTGCCATTGTTTGGATCGACCACTACGGCGGCTGCGCGACTCACCGCGCGCAAAGCTTCTTCGGCGATGGCTTGAATCCTGGCGTCGATTGTGAGATAGACGTTGGCCCCCTGCTGCGGCGGATCTTCCCGCACGACGCCTTCGATTGTTCCCTTGGCGTTTTTGCGCAAATAGCGCACGCCCGGCTTGCCCCGCAGGTACGGGTCCATCAACTTTTCGATGTTCGATTTTCCCTCGACGTCCTGCTGATAGAAGGTGAACTTTCTGGCCTCCTCCTTGTCCACCTCGTCGGGCATGCCGACGTAACCAAGAATGTGCGCAGCCAGCGCGCCGTAAACGTAGGAGCGCACCGGTTTGATCGCCAGCTCCACACCCGGCAATCCGACGTCATGCTCGGAGAATTTCGCCAGCGTGGGAAAGTCGATATCTTTCACGTAAGAGAAAGGCACTTCGGTATCATTGCGAAAATGCCGTTGCAGCTTGCTGGCGTTGTAGTCGCGCGCCAGATCCAGCTCATTCAGGCGCGGCACAACGCCTTCGTTAACAATCTTAATAATGTCCGGTTCTTTGACGTCTTTTGGCATACCGTTGATGATGGCCCGATACTCGGTCTGAGGCGGGCTGCCAAAACGTTCCCGGTAGCCTCTGACCATCTCCGGCAGATAAAAGTCCACTTCGTAGCTGGCCCGGTTCTGCACCAGGGTGATGCCGTTGCGGTCCTTAATCTCGCCGCGCACCGATGGGATACGCACGGTGGCCTGCGAGCTGCCGCGGAGCTGGGCGGTCCACTCCGCGCCATGCGCCACTTGGATCCACCAGAGTTTGAGACCCAGCGCGCCCATCCCCAGCAGCATGAGGAAGGCCAACGCCTGAATCCGCACGCGCGATGTGAGGCGACGGCGGTTCATTCAAGTCGCCCCCTTTCCGGCCCGTACGAGTAAGCGGTCACCTCACTCAACCATTGCAGACACCAAAACAGAATCGGCGCGATAGCCATGGCAATGAGACCGGGTCCGCCAATCTGCCACCAGATCTCACGGGTAAAAACGATGGAACCGCGCCGGAAACTAATCATCAGGTATTGCGCCAACAGTATCAGTGAGGTGCAGATGCCGCTCAGGATGCAATGCACTTCCCAGCGGCCACGGGCGAAGAGCGGTCTGAGGCCGTGCATCAATCCTGCCAGCACGCCATAAATCAGTATCGACGATCCGGCTGAGATTTCAACCTTGCCACCCACCACCTGCACGGTAAGCGCGTCGAGCAGGAGCCCGGCAAACAACGCCAGCGCCAGCATCAGGGGGAATGGCAGAGCCATTGCCCCGTAAAAAACAATCACCGGCACGATGTAAACATGCGCATCGTACATCCATGGCACAGTCGGCAAGAAAAACTCCGCCACCTGCGCCGCCGCCACCAGAGCAAGCAGAAGAAGGAAGAAAATCATCTGCGCCCCGTAACCACGAACACGTCCTCCAGATGAGACAGATCCACCGCCGGCGTCAGTTGCGCCTGGCCATCCAGCTCACGCACCCGGAAACTTTTTACAATCCCGATTAAAATGCCCGAGGGAAACACGCCGCCCACTCCGGAGGTGTAAACTTTCTGGCCGGGCCTCAGATCGGCTTGCTTGGACAAAAAGTTCAGATCCAAAATGGGAGTCAATCCCGATTTTACCCGCTCCCCGGATACGATGCCTTGTTCCCGGCTGCCTTCTACCTTGGCGGCGACGCGGCAGTTCTCGTCCGAAATCAACAGCACAACCGAGACCGTATCGCTGACGGTGGTGATTTTGCCCACGAGCCCTTCGTCGGTCACCACCGGCATATCCACTTCGATGCCGTCTCGCCTGCCGCGATTGATGGTGACGGTGCGCCACCAGGTGGAGGAATCGCGCGCCACCACTTCCGCCGCGACCAGCCTGAAGACCGATCGCTCCCGGTAATTGAGCGCATGCCGCAGCCGGTTCACTTCCTCTTCGGCGTCGCGTAAACCCTGGTTGGTGGCGCGCAGCTCGCGATTCTCCACCTTAAGCGCCGCGTTCTCGCGTTCCAATTGCTCCAACGACTTCAACCCGGTGCGAACGGATGTGATCTGTTTTTTCAAACCCGAACCGCTGGACAAAAATGGCGACAGCAATTGATACACGCCGGCCTTGAACTTCTGCGTCGTCTCGGGACCGAAGCTGAGAAAATAACCCAGAATGGCGCCGAAGATCAGCAGCGCGATGAGGTTTGTGCGACTCATTCCCATTGCAACCGGGAGACACAAAATTTCTTCAGGCTTTCGCGAGCTTCTCTGGAGGCGGCGATTTGCCCATGGCGCCGCCGGTTAATCACGCTCTTGCCTGATGCGCCAGCCGCATTCTGCAGGGCGCAATTCCCTTTAGCGCCACTGGCGGTCTGCGGATGCGACCTGGCGCAAAAACTTGAGTTCATTGAGGCATTTGCCCGTCCCTTCCGCCACTGCGCTGAGTGGGTCTTCAGCAACATGGACAGGCAAACCGGTTTCCTCGCTCAAAAGCTTGTCGAAACCCCGCAGTAACGCGCCACCGCCTGCCAGTACCAGTCCGCGATCAACCAGATCTGCGGAAAGCTCCGGTGGACACCGCTCCAGCGTGATGCGCACCGAATCGACAATCGTCGAGATCGGCTCCAGCAGCGCTTCGCGCACCTCCTGCGAAGTGATCATCAGAGTTTTTGGAAGGCCCGCCACCAAATCGCGTCCTTTCACCTCCACGCTCGTCTCCTTCTCGCTCGGATAAGCCGAGCCAATCTTGATTTTGATTTCCTCGGCCGTGCGTTCGCCCACCATCAGATTATAGGCGCGCTTCATATATTGGACGATCGCCTCATCCAACTCGTCGCCCGCCACGCGCACGCTGCGACTGAACACAATCCCGGAAAGCGAAATCAATGCCACTTCGGTGGTGCCGCCGCCGATGTCAATGATCATATTGCCAGCGGGATCTTGGACGGGAAGTCCCACACCGATCGCCGCGGCCATCGGTTCTTCGATTAAATAGACTTCGCGCGCCCCTGCATGAGTCGCTGATTCGCGCACCGCCCGCTTTTCCACTTCGGTGATTCCCGAAGGCACAGCGATCACTACCCGTGGGCGCGCCCGCATCCGGCGATTGTGCACCTTGTTGATGAAGTGGCGCAACATTGCCTCCGTAACCTCGAAATCGGCAATGACGCCGTCTTTGAGCGGACGAACAGCCACGATGTTTGCCGGGGTGCGTCCCAGCATCCGCTTGGCTTCATCGCCCACGGCGAGCACTCTGTTGGTGCCTGCCTGCACCGCCACGACCGACGGTTCGCGCAACACGATTCCCTGGTCCTTGACGTAGACCAGGGTATTCGCCGTGCCCAGGTCGATCCCAATATCGTTGGAGAACCAGCCGAAAAGTCCGTTGAACATGAATTAATTTTTTAGCAGCACTTTCCAGTCCGAATGAAGCGCGTCCAACCCATCAGCGGGACCCATTCTTTGCAGGGTCTTTCCGCGAGCGCGATTCGGCCGGCTGAAACGCCGTAACATGAAACAGGGCGGCACGCCGTCAAGCGCATTCTGTTGGGCGCAGGGCAGCTTCGGTCCTGCGCGTTGAGAGCGCTTGCCATTGGCGCGTTGCTCCATTACTGCATCCCTTGTGGGAAACGTGATCGTCGCGCCATCCATTCTCGCTGCCGATTTCTCGCGGCTGGGTGATGAAATCCGCCGAGCCGAAAACGCGGGCGCCGACTGGATTCATTGCGACATCATGGACGGACATTTTGTCGATAACATCTCCTTCGGCCCTGAAATTGTCGGGACCGTGCGCCGCCTGACAAGCCTGCCGCTGGACGTTCATCTGATGATTGAGCATGCCGACCATTATGTGCCGCGCTTTGCGAAAGCTGGCGCAAATTCCATCACCGTGCACGTCGAAGCGGAAGCAAAACATGACGTACCACCGACGTTGCGGATCATTCGCGATTCCGGCTGCCGGGTGGGTCTTGCGCTCAACCCGGAAACCGCGTTCCAACTGGTGGAACCGTTCCTTCACGAGATCGACATGTTGCTGGTGATGACTGTGCATCCCGGCTTTGGGGGACAGGCATTTCGCGCTGATCAAATGGAAAAGGTAAAACGCGCCGCGGCATGGAACCGCGCCTCAGAGCAGGGCGGCTCTTCAGCCCGCGGCGGCAAGATCGATATCGGAGTGGACGGCGGCGTCAATGCGAAGACAGCGCATTTATCGATCGAAAGCGGCGCAAACGTTCTGGTGGCCGGCACGTCAATATTTCACGCGCAAGATTACGCTCAGGTGATTCGCGATTTGCGCGGCAGCTGAGGCCCCTCAGGGTTCCTCGGTGGTCTCGGCCATCACTTCATCGGTCTGGGTAACCCGAACTACTTCCTCAATGGTTGTCCTGCCCTGAGCCACGCGGCGCCAGCCGTCCTGGCGCAGCGTTTCCATCCCTTCGGAAATGGCGCATTGCTTGAGTTCACTCCCGTCGCGCTTTCGCATGATGAGTTTCCTCAGCGATTCAGTGACGACACAAATTTCGTAGATCGCCGCGCGCCCCTGATAACCGGTCTGCCGGCAGTGCTCGCATCCCGCGCCGCGCAAAAACTGGGTGCCGAGTTCTTTCACAGGGAAACCGATCTCGGCCAGATATTCCCTGGGATACTCCACCATCTGGGCGCATTCAGGGCAAATGGTGCGCACCAGCCGCTGCGCGATAAAGGATTTCACAACGGAGGCGAGCAAAAACGGCTCCACATCCATGTCGATCAAGCGCGTGATGCCGCCCACCGCATCGTTGGTATGCAGCGTGCTGAAAACCAGGTGGCCGGTCATGGCCGCGCGAATGGCGATATCCGCGGTTTCAATGTCGCGAATCTCGCCGACCATGACGACATTGGGGTCCTGTCGGAGAATGTGGCGCAGACCCTTGGCGAAGGTGAAATCGATTTCCGGTTTCACGTCCATCTGCATGACCCCAGGGATCTTGTATTCCACTGGTTCTTCGATGGTGATGATGCGCCGCTGCACCGAGTTAATCGTGCTCAGAAAGCAATAGAGCGAAGTTGATTTGCCGCAGCCGGTGGGACCCGTCAGAAGAATGATGCCGTTGGGCTGGGCCAGTAGATGACGAATGATTTTCTCCTGTTTTTTGCTCAGATCCAGCCGTTCAAAATTAAATTGCTGCTCGCCGCGGCTGAGCAACCGCAGGCTGATGGACTCGCCGTTGACCGTGGGGATGGTGGAAACGCGCACGTCGATCTCCTGATTGCCGGCGTGCAGGTTCATGCGGCCGTCCTGCGGCAGACGCCGCTCGGCGATGTCCATATGCGCCATCACCTTCAGTCGCGAAATGATGGCCGATTGCAGCAAACGCAACTGCGGCGGCACCGCCACTTCGTGCAGGATTCCGTCGATGCGGTAGCGAATGCGGATGTCGTTCTCCAGCGGTTCGACGTGGATATCCGTGGCCCGCTCCATTATGGCTTCGCGAATGATCTGATTGACGAATTTCACCACCGAGGCTTCCGGATCGTCGGCGCTGATGTCCGTAGCGGTTTCGCCCTCCTGCAAAATCTCGAAATCGCGTTTGCTCTGGAGAATCTCCTCGAAGGTTTCCGCGCCGATGCCGTAGAGCGTTTTCATGGCGCGCAGAAGCTGGGCGCGCGGCACCAGCACCCATTGCGCCGGCTTCTTCAAGAGCTGGGTAGCCAGCTGACGACCGATCGAGTTGAAGAGATCGTACGTGGCCAGCACGACCGAGTTTTCCTTCACCTCGATGGGCAATATGTGATGCTGAAACACAAACCGACTCGGCAGCACAGACAAGGTCCCGCGCTCGATTTTCTTCGCGTCGATGGAGATGACCGGCACGCGGAAAAAACTGCCGATGGCGTTCAAAAACCGTTGCTCGTCCACTTTGCCCGAGTCGAGCACATGCGCCACCCAGGAGCCGCCATTGGGGTTAGTGGCCAGTTGCGCCGCTTCCTCTGGCGAGGGCACGCCACTCTCCAAGAGCAGGTTCACCAGCGAGTGATTGGCCGTTGTGCTCATTCAGCGCAGGCTAGTAGCATCGACAACGCAGAGTCGGAAGCGTTCGAATGAAACCTATTTGGGCGATTTGGCAAGGTGTTTCAAGGCATCCGGGCTCCCCGCGAGACCGCTTCAGGCGTTAAGACGTTCGTTGCCAGGCGTCGCGAAGCATCCGCCTTCCATCATCGTCAAGGCAGATGCAGTGCCCGTCGCACCGGCTCGGTAAGTGTTCCGGTAACGCGCATGGAATAATTCTTTTGCAACCGTGCGATGGCATCGCTCGTTTGCTGAGTAAAAACGCCATTGATCGGGCCGCAGTAATAGCCCAGCCGGCGCAAGGCGCTTTGCATCGAACCCACATATGCCGGCTGCGAAACCAATTGATCGCCTGTCTTGAAATAGTAGCACCACCGCCACCGGTAGCGCGGAGCAAAGTCCGTCTCGTACACGCGCTTTCCCTGATGGAGCAAACCCCATTCGTCTCTTTGAGCCAGCGGGTCAGTCGCGCGCCAAAGGTCGTCAATGATCGCGTAATCGTCAGCCCAGGCGGCAGTAGCGCTCAGACCGAGAATCAGGGCCATAATGATCCGCTTCATACCAACAACGTCACGCCATCATTCTGAAGACATTAAAGGATCTGTCCAGTCCTTTGGGTGTCATACATCGGGGTCGAAGGTGTTTCATTTGATATCCTTTGCTGCAGGAATATCGGGAGGCGGCAAGGTTAGTTGTTTGCCCTGGCCCGGTTTCGGGCATTCCGGACAGTCATCCTGTTCCAGTTCGGGACCAAAGTGTGTTCTGTCTTCCTGTTTTTGCCGGAGCCGATAAGCATCCAGCTTCGTCAGCGTCACCTCGGGGCGCATCAAAATAATCAATTCCGTGCGAGTCCGATTGTCCTTGGTGCTGCGGAAGACAGCGCCCAGATAAGGGATTCGAGAGAGATAGGGTATGCCGCTAGAATTCCTCTGCTTTTGCTCTTCGATCAACCCGCCCAGGACGATGGTTGATTTGTTGGGGGCGGACACGTTCGTGCGGATGTACCGAGTCTGAATTACCGGAACGACGTTGCCGCTGATCACTCGGTTGTCCCCAAGGGCGTCAATTTTTTGAAGGATATCAAGCGACACTTCTTTTTCGGAATTTATCAGGGGCACAACCTCCAGCTGCAGCGCAACTTTTTTGTATTCGATGCTTGCCTGGACCGCAGCCGTGGTGTTGGTCAAGTTTGTAACATTGGTGAGCGTGCTCACAGGAACAGGCACTTCCTGGCCCGATGCGATGATAGCTTTCTTGTTGTTGCTGGTGAATACGGTAGGGCGCGAAATGATCTTGAATTTACCCGTGGACTCCAGCAGGTGCACGATCGCAGCGAAAGCGTCGCCGGCTGCCACGTAGATGTTGGTTCCCGTGCCGACATTCTTTAGAATCTTGCTGAAGTTGATGATCTTGGACGGATCCATCACAGCGGTGGCGGGAATCCCAGGCGCGTCGTCGCCAAAGACGCCGTTGTTCGTGGAGGTGCCGACCAGTCTGTTGTGGTATTTCGCGAAGTAATCAGCGCCAAATTCCTCGTTATTACTGAGGGTTAACTGGCCCACGACAGTGCTCAGGGCCACCTGAGGCGCCTGGACGTCCATCTCGTCCAGAATCTTGTCCACCTTGGTTACCACTTCACGGTTGCCCAGCACGATGATGGAATTGGCGCGCTGATCGGCAATCAGCTTGGCGTTGCCCACCGTGACCGATTGCGGCGCGGTGTTGACCGGCTGCGTGGATAACTCTTCCGAAATGTTCAATGTGCTGCCGGTGGAAGCGCCCGAAGTGCCCATTCCTCCTGTTAAATCGGAAAAGCCGCCGCCTCTGCCGTAGGAAGGAGCTGTGGTCCGCTGTGGTTGCGGGCTGGCGCCGGGCAGGCCCCCGCCACCCGGCATCGACGGCGCCTCGGTGCCGGGCTCAGTCAAGGCTTGCACGAGCACCGGCAACACGTCGCCCGCCGAAATGTATTTCAGGTAGCGAGTGACCGGCTTTGCAAACTCCACGTTGGCATCGAATTCATGGATCAGTTGCCGCACAAACGGCATGTTGATGGGCCGAGTGACCACGTGAATCCGGTTGGTGCGCACGTCCGGAGTCAGTTTGATCTTGCCAACGATGATGGCCTCCTCCGAAAGCGGCAGCCCGCCGGCCTCCGCGGCTTGTGGTTGGGGAACCGCCCCGGGCACTCGCACGTTGCGCACCCCCGGCTGAGTGGGCGACTCGGTGCTTTTTTCAAAAATATCCTTGAGCATGTCGCAGACCTTGGTAGCGTCCGCGCGCTCTAGTTTGATGAATTCGCTCACCACTTCGGCCGGCGCGACGTCGATCTGACTAATCACGCTGGCCAGTTGGCGGATGATATCCGCGTTTTGTGTGACCAAAAGCGCGGAAGACTTCGGGAGAGCCAGGATGTTGATCGTGCCCGAGCTGCCCTGGAAATAGGCCATTAACACCTGTTGCAACTCCTGCGGGTCGGCATACTGCAGTCGAAACAGAAAGGTCACGACAGGGTTGCCGGGCGGAATATCGGCAAGGTCCGAAATAATTGGTACCGGCGCTTTGCGCGGGTTCTGGCCTGCTCCGACCACGTCAATGAGGTCCTTGCCCGCCGGGACAAGGGAGATCCCGTTCAAGGCCATGCTCATTTCAATGATTTTGATGGCTTCGTCGCGGGAAACGTCCTTGGAAATGAAGATGTTCACCTTGCCCTGCACGAAATTATCCATGACCAGCTTTTTGCCGGTCAGTTGTTCGTACAGATGCAGCACATCCACCACGTCGCTGTTCGGGAACTGGAGTCGCACCGTCGGTTGCGTGCCCGGGCGGGAGCGGGTTTCCTCCGGTGCGGCACTCTCTTCTTCGGCAGCTGGAGACACCTGGGGCCGCGCCGGTTTGCCTTGAGCGAAAACTGCGCTGGCCCCGGCAAGCATGAGCATTGCGATACGGAAAAAACGGCGCACAGCTCTACTTTTGCCGATGGGCGACGCTAGTGCATTTATGGGACCCGTCAAAATATTTCCCCCGGTTAAAACCAACTAAACCCGCTTCAGAAGCTGGACTTCGGCAGAAGGGGTGGCGCAAAGCTTATAAGGGATTGACGGGATTGCAACCGCCGGGATCACCCCGCCCCCCGAGCCCGGGCCGGGGGCATTCGCTCCAATCGCCGGAGCAGCTTCTCGTGAATATTATCGAACCCACCGTTGCTGAGCACGGCCACAACGTCATCGGGTTTGAGCAGCGGCACGATGCGCTCCACAATGGCGTCGGCGTTCGGCTCGTAAAAGGCGGGGCGACCTGTCTTGGAAATCACAGCCACCACCTTCTGCGGATTGAGCCGCTGCTCTTGCGGTATCTGTTCGAGTCGCGCCACCTGGCAGATGAACACTCCATCCGCAACGCTCAAAGCTTCCGGCAGGTCATTTTGAAAAACTGCGCGCCGGGTCGTGTTTGAGCGCGGCTCGAAAACGGCCCATAGCCGCCGCCCCGGATAACGGTGGCGCAGCGCTTCCAGCGTGCGGGCAATCGCTGTGGGATGATGCGCGAAGTCATCGATCACCGTCACGCCGCCCGCCTGGCCGCGCACTTCCTGGCGCCGCGCGATTCCCGAGAAGCTTTTAAAGGCGCGGTCGATTTTGGCCTTGGGCACATCGTAAAAGCGCGCCGCGACTGCCGCCATCGCCGCGTTGCGCACGTTGAATTCTCCGATCAGCGGTATCTCGAAGGTATCCTGGCCAAGCTTAAACCTGGAGAAGGCGGGCGAATAAGCGACGTCCCGGATTCGCTGGGCGCAGTTCTCTGAAAACCCTACCTCGACCATCTGTGCCAGGCAATCCCTTGCCACTGCGACGCAATTGGGATCGTCGCCGTTGAGCACCACCATCCCGTTTTGTGGAACGATATGAAGCAAGCGCCGGAAGGTCAGCTTGATCTCATCCAAATTGTTAAAGATGTCCGCGTGATCAAACTCGATGTTGTTAACGATCACCAGCTCCGGCAGGTAGTGAATGAACTTCGAGCGCTTGTCGAAAAACGCCGTGTCATATTCGTCGCCTTCGATCACGAAATATTTCGAATCGTTAAGGCGCGCCCCTTGCGCGAAATTTTTCGGCAGCCCGCCGATGAGAAAACCGGGCCGTTTGCCGGCTGTTTCCATGATCCACGCCAGGAGCGCCGTAGTCGTGGTCTTGCCATGCGTACCGGTCACCACCAGATTGTGGCGTCCGCGCAGGAAATAATTTCTGAGCACTTCCGGCAACGACAGATAAAGAAGTTTGCGGTTCAGGACCGCTTCCACCTCCGGGTTGCCGCGCCTTATGGCATTGCCAATCACCACGACCTGCGCGTCGGCCGGAATATTTTCCGCTCGATAACCTTCCTTGATCGCGATGCCTTTCTCCCGGAGAAAATGGGAAATCGGTGGATAGACATTTTCGTCGGATCCGCTGATCTCGAACCCGCGTTCTCGCAAAGCCGCTGCCACCGATCCCATGGCAGTGCCGCAAATTCCCAAAAAATGAAACTTCCTCGGCACGCCTTTCACGGCCGGGAACAAAACACGAATTGCGCCGATTTCACAGATAAGATGAAGGACAACCGCCCCGGCTCGTCGCGGCAGGTCATTTTTTGTCGAACACTTCCACCGCCTCCCATGCTTCGCTGGGCGGCGCCTTTTCGTACTCCAACGAGCGATTCAGATAAATCTTCGCCAGGTGATCTTCCGGATAAAATTCCAGAAAACGCGAGAAGAGAATTTTTGCTTTGGTAAAATCTCGGGCGCGAAATTTCTCGAGCCCTTCTTCGTACGCCTCGAGCCACTTGAGCAGTTCGGGATCGACATTCTCATGGCGCGCGCCCACAAACGTAAAAACGTCCACCGGTCTGGTTTTGCCCTTCACTCGCGCCCGGGCCACCGAACGAAGATAGACTTCGTCGCGCACCAGTTCAGCGGCGCTGGCGCCGGCCAGAATATCCACTCCATAGACTCGGGACAATCCCTCCAGGCGCGATGCCAGGTTCACTGCATCCCCAATCACCGTGGGATCCATGCGCTCCTGCGAACCGATGTTGCCCACCACCACTTCGCCCTGGTTAATGCCAATTCCCATTCCCAGAGCCATGCGTCCTTCGCCGCGCCATTTTAAATTCAATTCGGGCAGCGCCGCGCGCATCGCCAGCGCCGCACGTGCGCAATTTCTGGCATCCTCGGCAATGCCAAGGCTGCGCACGTTGCCCCACACCGCCATGAGAGCATCGCCGATAAACTTATCCAGTGTGCCGCCATGATTGAACACCACCGAAGTCATGCGACTGAGGTATTCATTTAATTGGGTAACCAGCGCCTCGGGATCGGCTTCCTCGGACAACGTCGTAAACCCAATCAAATCGGAAAACAAAATGGTCACCGGTACCCGCGCCCCCCGGAGCGAGCTGTAATAGCTGTCCGGGTTTTCAAGCACTTCCTTCACCAGATTTTTCGACACATAGCGTTCCAGCGTGCGTCGCGTCCGTAGTTTCTCCAGGCGCTCGAGCGAATACTCAAAACCGAGCGAAGAAACGCCGCTCAACACGAAAGCTGAGAGGACAGGAACCGTCAGCAGAAGCAAACCATTCTGATCATAAAGCAGGCGCGCCGCTGCCAGATAACTGCCGGTTCCCAGAACCAGGGCGCCCAGGCACCAGGCGGGACGTCGCAGGAAGACAATCAGCGACCATGCCGCGAGTCCGGCAGCGGCAACCAGCGCAAAACCAAGCCCGGGAGGCGTCGGCGTTAAGAATTCGCTGCCCATTGCCGCGGCCATCGCCTGGAGATGCAGCGTCGCCCCCAGGGTGGCCGGGCTCATCGGCGTTTCAAATACGTCGTGCAACACCTGGGCAGATGGGCCAACAATGACTATCTTGTTTCTGAAAAACTCGCCGTCGGCGTAATTCGCGTGCCAGAGTTTTGGGTCAAATACCTCGTAAAGCGAATGCGGTTTGAAGGCGTCGACCGCTGTAAATCGGATCAAATGCCCGTGAAAATCCTTCGGCACGTCGCCGGCTCTGCCAATCTTCCTTAACGCCCGGGCACTGAGCGATTCGTAAACCTCCTCGCTTGGGTCCGGCGGCAAACCGGCCAGCTCTCGGTCGGTGACGCGGTACGTTGCCGAGCGGATTTTCCCATCCAGCGGATCGGCCCAGAAATTGGCGAAGCCCACCCGGTTATCCAGCAGTTGCGGCGGAGAAATGAGTGTTTCGTTAGGCGCCACCGCCTGCGCGTTGTGTTGCATGTCGAAATTCGCCGCCACCACAACTCTGTCGCGGTAACGATCCAACGCCGCATGAAAGGCCGCGTCACCCTCGTTGGGTGGATTGAAAATCAGGTCGAACAACACCAGCCGGGCGCCGGCCCCGCACAACCTCTCCAAGAGAATCGCCCACAGCTCGCGCGACCATGGGAACGGCCGCTCCGTCATCAATTGGAACGCCCGGTTGTTAGCCAGCTCCTCCGCCGTCAGCGGCGGAAGTTGCAAGCTGCTCTGGTCGATCCCGAGAAACACGAAATCCGCCGGCGCCGGCGTCTTTCGCCCCTCGCGCCGCAGCAGATCCTCAAAACTTTCTTCGCCGCGCCACGGCGCCGAGAGAAACGGCGCAGCGGGGAAAAAATGCCCAAGCAAAATCAGTCCTGTCCAAAAGGCGCAAATGCCCGCCAAAATCAACGATCGCGACCGCCCCAGCCAGTGCACGGCGGCAGTATACAGGGAGAATGACCGATGACGAACGCTGAATGGCGTTGTCCGGATACGTTTGCCAGTCGCAAAACTTCTCTCCCAGATGGAGGCGCACCCTCACTGCATTCCGCATTTGTCATCGGACATTTTCGGTCTAGTTTTCGCGTCCACCAGACTGAGTCGTCTTTCCGCCTGTTCCGCAATGGCGGGACAAATCGGCGAACGAGGCTGGAAAGATCGATAACGAAACCAACAGTTCGCTGCCAGAGGGCGCTTCCGCCGCGGCGGAAGCGAAGACAAAATGCCAAGAGCCACCAATGCGCCCGCCAGCCGGGCACGACGCAAACGAGTTATTAAAGAAGCGAAAGGTTATCGCGGACGGCGCTCCAAGCTGTTCCGCTACGCCAAGGACGCCCGGATGAAGGCCAAATACTGGGCGTACCGCGATCGTAAGACGCGTAAACGCACTTTCCGTTATCTCTGGATCCAGCGCCTGAACGCCGCTGCGCGGGCTAACGGCCTTACCTACTCACGATTCCTTGAGGGACTGCGCGCCGCCGGCATTGGTTTGGACCGCAAAATCCTCGCAGACGTCGCGGTGACCGACGAGGCGACCTTCAAGTCAATCGTCGATCAGGTAAAAAACGCCCTGGAGCAGAAAAGGGAAAAGGCGGCGTGACCCAACAGTTAAAAGGTTGAAAAGTAGAGAAGCTGACTGGGAAAAAGCGTTCCCATTTTTAAGTTTTTAACCACGCTTTAACCACGCGACTTTTTTTTGCCTTGTTCAATGCACCCGCTCGAGCAACTGCGCGATGACGCCCTGCGCGAAATAGAGAACGCGCAGGACGAGAAAGGGCTGGAAATGCTTCGCGTGAAGTATCTCGGCAAGAACGGCAGCATTTCCGTATGGGGCGAGCGCATGAAAACGCTCCCGAAAGAGCAGCGCCCTCTCGTGGGCCGGTTGCTCAATGAAGCGCGGGGCGCCGTGGGCGCGGCACTCCAGAAGCGCGTCGAGCTCTTCCGCGCTCAAAAGGAGACCGAAAAACTCGCCAGGCTCGATGTTTCGTTGCCGGGCACACCGCGCGAAACTGGATCGCTGCACCCGCTCACCCAGATTCTTGATCGCTCCATCGCCATTTTCCGCCGAATGGGTTTCGCGCTGGCGGACGGGCCAGACATCGAAGACGAATGGCATTGTTTCGACGCTCTGAACACGCCGCCCGATCATCCTGCGCGCAACGAGCAGGACACATTTTATCTGCGCGACGGGCGCTTGCTGCGCACGCATACTTCCACGGTCCAGATTCGCGCCATGGAATCTGCGCCGCCGCCGATCCGCGTGATCGCCCCGGGCGCAGCGTATCGCCGCGACGAAATTGACGCGACTCACAGCGCGCAGTTCCATCAAATCGAAGGACTGTGCGTGGACGCCGACGTCAGCGTCGCCGATTTGAAAGGGGCGCTGGAATTTTTCTTTCGCGAACTTTTGGGGCCGGAGACGGCGGTTCGATTTCGTCCACACTATTTTCCGTTCACTGAGCCGAGTTTTGAAATTGACGTTCGCTCAAAAGCGCTCAAGGGTGGCGAGCGCTGGGTGGAAATCGCCGGTTCTGGCATGGTGCATCCCGCCGTGTTTGAAGAAGTCAACAAAGCCCGCGGCGATCAGGCCTACGACCCAGAGAAATGGACCGGATATGCCTTTGGCCTGGGGATGGATCGGCTGGCGATGATCTTGTTCGATATCCCCGATATCCGCCTGTTTGCGCAGAACGACCTTCGGTTCTTGAAACAATTTGCATGAAGACGTTGCAGCGGATGGAAGGCAGGCAAGAGGCTGGCGGTTCGTCGGCCGCAACAGGCGAGCTGCCTTTCCTTCAGGCTCTCATTCTTTCTCTACCATGAAGTTTTCCGTTAACTGGCTAGGCGAATTTGTCGAATTGCCGCCGAGCATCGATCGGCTGGCCGAACTTCTCACCCTGGCCGGCGTGGAGATCGAAAACGTCGAACAGCGCGGCGCAGATATCGCCAATGTGGTTGTAGCGCAGATCACAGCTTCATCACGGCATCCCAACGCGGATCGGCTCAGCGTTTGCGAAGTGGATGACGGCAGCGGGGCAAAACGCCAGATCGTCTGCGGCGCCACCAATTACAAAGTCGGCGACAAAGTTCCGCTGGCCTTGCCGGGAGCGAAATTGCCCAACGGAACAGAGATCCGAAAAAGCAAACTGCGCGGTATCGAGTCGCAGGGCATGCTTTGCAGCCCGATCGAACTCGGCCTGGGCGACGACGCATCGGGGCTTTTGATTCTGGCGCCAGACGCAAAAGTCGGCGCGCCCATCGGCGAACTCTTCCGGGGCGACGTCATTCTCGACGTAGAGATTACGCCAAACCGTGGCGATCTGCTGAGCCATTTCGGACTGGCGCGCGAAATCGCGGCGCTCACAAATAAAAAAATTGCGACGGCCGCATCTGAATCGCCGAGAGGCGCGACCGGCGTCCTGGCGGACGCATCGCGCGTTAAAATCTCAGCGCTGCGCGACTGTCCGTTCTATTCAGCGCGCAGGATCAGCAACGTAAGAGTCGGTCCCAGCCCGGGCTGGCTGCGAGCCCGAATTGAAAGCGTCGGAGTTCGTTCCATCAACAACATTGTTGATATCTCCAACTTCGTGATGCTCGAGCTCGGCCAACCGACCCATGCGTTTGACGCGGAGAAACTCGAGGGAGGAATCGATGTTCGCCCCGCTCGTCCGGACGAGGAATTCTTCGCGCTTGACGGTTGCACTTATTCGCTGTCGCCGGAGAACCTGGTGATCGCCGACAGCCGGCGCGCGATCGCCATTGGTGGAGTGATGGGCGGCGAGGAAACCGGAGTCACTGAGGCCACGCGAAACGTTTTGCTCGAGAGCGCCTGGTTTTTGCCAGCCAGCATCCGCCGCACGGCGCGCAATCTGAATCTATCGAGCGACGCGAGCTACCGGTTTGAGCGCGGCGTCGATCCGCAGATGGTCCTGCGCGCGTCCCAGCGAGTGGCCGACCTCATTCGGGAAATCGCCGGGGGCGAACCGGCAGCCGAGGCTTTGGTCGCAGGCGAGCTGCCCCCCGGCCCACCGGACGTGACGTTGCGCTATGAAAAATTAAATCGCGTGCTGGGAGTCGCCATCGAGCGGGGAATCGCTGACGAAATTTTGCAGCGGTTCGGGCTGAACAAGCGCGGCGACACAAAGGCGGAGGCCGCTTGGAACATTCCAAGTTACCGGCGCGATTTGCAGCGCGACGTCGATCTGATCGAGGAAGTCGTGCGCGCTTATGGCGTAGAAAAAATTCGCGGCACAGACCGCAGCCGGTTCACACCGGCAAGCGCGACCGACGAGTTGCACGATTTGGAATCGGCGTTGCGCGGCTTATTGATTGCGCGCGGGCTGGATGAAGTGCGCACCTCCAAGCTAATTTCGCGGCGCGCCACAGACTGGCTTGAAGGCGCAATCGAACTGCGAAACCCGCTCAGTGAAGATCATGTCGCGTTGCGCCCGGGCCTGCTTCCCGGGCTTCTGAACGTTCTCGATCTTAACGCGCGCGCCGGCGCGGAACGCGTCGCCGTCTTTGAACTGGGTCTCGTTTTCATTCCCCCCACGGCAAGAGAACAACGCCGCCTCGGCATTCTCCTCTGGGGAAACGCCACTGGTTCGCTTCACTGGCGCGAGCAGCTCAAGCGCGGCATTGATTTCTTCGATTTGAAGGGGGTCATCGAATCGCTGCCCATTGGGAATTGGTCGTTTCGGCCCACTCAGCGTCGCCACTTTGCGCTCGCGGTGGAAATTCTGCGCGGTGACGCGGCAATTGGCTTTGCCGGTCAACTCGCCGTTGCCCCCGGAGAGGAGATCGAGGCGGCGGGCCCGATTTTCTTTGCGGAACTGGAAGCGGACGCGCTGCTGCAGGGGCTTCGAACCGCGAAGCGGTTTCGCGAGGTAGAACGCTTTCCCGCGGTCACTCGCGACATCGCGATGATTATTCCCGGGAATCTCACGCACGCGGAGATTTTGCGAGCCATCCAGGAGCCGGCCGAGCCGCTGCTGGAGAGCGTGAAATTATTCGACCTGTTTGAAGCGCCGCAGGGGGGCGCTCCCGGCGGAGGTGGGAAATCGCTTGCCTACCGATTGACATACCGCGCTAAAAATCGCACACTGACAAGCGAAGAAGTGACTGCGGCACACGCAAAAATTCGCGAGCGATTGAAACGGGAACTGGGCGTGACGCTGCGGGAATAGTTCTTTGAAATCAGAGAGCCGTTTGTTGAGGGTTGGGAAGAAAACCAGCGCTTTTCTCTCAACTCTCAGCTGACGGCTCTCGCGCCGCTCTCGAACGAATCGTGTTTTCGGGAGGCAGCATTTACCCTGCGGTGTTCGAGATTAGAGGTGGGATCCCGAACCGCTATGGATCCAGTAAGGAGGCTGAGTCGCTCCGCGGACAATGACAGGCCTTGATTGGAAGTCAGACGCTGCGGCGACGGTCATCCACCCGTTACGAAAAGGGAACGGGAGATCCGCCTGAACGGCATCGGCGGGGTAAACTTTTAAAACCCGGATCGTGTCTTCGATTCGGGTTTTTCTTTTTCGCTTTCGAGCCGCCGCTTTTCCGGGTAAATGATTTTCCAGCCCCGCGATCCGAGCGGGGATCTCGCCGCGGGATCTTGCTCATTTCTGATGCCTCGATCGCGCGCGCGAGTGCGCCGACCTTGCTCGTAGAACTCGGCCATGGCGATCGAGGCCTCCAGACGTTGCGTGGGCGCCCGGCGCACCTGCGGGATTCGCTTACGCGAAAAAAATTTGTTTCGCTCGAAGCATTTGAAAATCGCCCGATACGATCGCATGCTACCCGGTGAGATGCGCGCGCTTTTAGCCCTCGAAGACGGACGATGTTTCGAGGGCGAATCCTTTGGCGCAACCGGCACATGCGTCGGTGAAATCTGTTTCAACACCGCCATGACCGGTTACCAGGAAGTGCTGACCGATCCCTCCTACCGCGGCCAGATCGTGGCGATGACTTATCCGCTCATCGGCAACTACGGGATTAATTCGCTCGATCAGGAAAGCCGCTCGCCGCACGTGCGCGGATTTGTCATCGAAGAATTAACCGAGACGCCCAGCAACTGGCGCGCGGAAATGTCGCTCGATGAATATTTGCGAAAGTGGAACATTCCGGGCGCAAAAGGCATCGACACTCGGGCGCTTACCCGCCATTTGCGCACGCGCGGCGCGATGAAAGCCTGTCTCACCACGGAAGAGATTTCGCCTCAAGAAGCGACGCAAAGAGCGATTGAGGGCCAAGGCGTGATTGGCATGGATTACGTGCGCGAAGTCTCAACAAAAGAAATTTATCGCTGGGATCCCGAGGACAAACTCAGCGCGCCCTGGTCAAACACGGCGGAGCAGAACGGCGAAAACAGACGCGCGCTGCCCCCCATTCGGTTTCGCATCGCCGCATACGACTATGGGATCAAGCAAAACATCCTGCGCCTGCTGCGCCAAAAAGGGTTTCAGGTCACCGTCGTGCCGGCTGCCACTCCAGCGGATGACGTCCTCGCGCTCAATCCTGACGGAATTTTTCTCTCCAATGGACCCGGTGATCCCGCAGCGCTGGCTTATGCTCACAAAACGGTGCATGATTTGATGAATAAGAAACCAATCTTTGGCATCTGCCTTGGCCATCAGATTCTTGGCTTCGCCTTCGGCGGTTCTACCTTTAAACTGAAATTTGGCCACCGCGGCGCCAACCAGCCCGTCAAGGATTTGCGCTCGGGCAAGGTGGCCATCACCGCGCAAAATCACGGGTTCGCCGTGGACGCAGCGTCGCTGCCCCGCGAAGTGGAAGTCACTCACATTAACTTGAATGACGGCACCGTGGAGGGAATGCGACACAAGGAATTGCCCATCTTCAGCGTGCAATATCACCCGGAAGCCGCGCCAGGCCCGCATGACGCCACCTATTTTTTCGATCAATTCGCGGATTTGATCGAACAAGGCAGACCGTAAAACGGATTCCGCCGAGACCGGTCTGGTTGCGGCCGGGTTTGTAAATTCATGGCCTGGGATTGACCTGCGAGCCGAGGTATCCACATTCTCTGCATGTCCAACTCAACAACCAACAAACCTGCAATTGCCAGAGTCGCCGTTACCGCGGTGTTTATCGCTGCGCTGGCGGTAGCGCCTTTGACGATGGCCCAGGAACACGAGCACGGCGGCGGAAGCGCCACCCAAGAGATCACCGGCGAGGTGGTCGATCTGATGTGCTACCTCGATCACGGCGCCAGCGGCGAAAAGCACGCCAGTTGCGCGGCCAAGTGCATCAAAGACGGCGGCCCGGTGGGGCTCAAAAGCGGTGAGACCACCTATCTCATCGTTGGCGAACACAAGCCGATTAACGATCAACTCGCCGACGAAGCGGGAAAAGAAATCACCGTGAAGGGAAAAGTGGTCGAGCGCGGCGGCCTCAGAATGATCGAGAACGCCGAGATCGTGAAGAAATAATCCGTTCGTTCACAACCCTAAGTTCCGAGCGAAGCCGAAGAAATCCCTCGGGTTCAAGCCAAAGGACGGCGCGGGGCCTTCGGCTCCGCCCGTGCCCTTTGGGGGGCGGTGGTCACTTGTAATAGGGCCGAAGCCTCGGCGGCAGTTTCCCAACGCGCAGGCGCCTCTCAATTTCTAAATCCGAAGCGGGCGTGTCAGCGAGTTTGTGAATTTCGCCCGCCTCCAACGCTGCGAGCGGCAATCCATCACGGAACAAAATGCGATTCGCGGTGAGCGCGGCGATTCGCGGGCCGGGTGTGAGGATCCCCTGCAAATTGAGCGGATCGGCAGCGCTGAGCGTGATCAGCTCGCCGTTTGGGTGCGCCTTGCGAATGGATCGCAACAAACCAATCGCTTCGGGCAACGCAAATTGTTCGCCGCCCACACCCCCGATAAAGTAACCGCCGCGAATCTCGCCGCGCGCTTCCCATCGGCGATAAATTCGACCCAGTTCATACCAACTAATCTGGAAGCTCTCCCGCTCAAGCAGACGGCGAAAGACGACTCCATACCGATGGAGCAACAGGCGCGCGAATTTTTCCAGAGCCGCCTCGCGCAACGGAAGAGAGGCATCCTGCCTCCGATCGCCGCCAGGATTCTGGCCTGGTCTGTCATTAGACGAAGAGGGCGATGAATGCCCGTTTGCCGCCGAAAAAGGCTGTTTTCCACGCAGCAACGACCAGCGTCCTGCGTACTCGACGCTGGCCAGGTTTGTTTTGCGACGGCGGTTCCCAATGTTGCGGCCGAACGTCGGCCGCTTATTCGACGGAACTAACAGAGCCCGCAATCCATCGAAACTATCCGAGGTCACCAAACCGAGCGCGGCAAGTTGCGCCAGCGCCTCTTCAACTTGTGAGGGCAGCAGCCCGGTGCGCCGCACGAGCTCGGCGAAGAAGAGCGCTCCGCCGCTCTGCAGCTCGCCCAGCACCGTCTGGTTTGTAACCGAAACTTCAATCGCCGAACTCGCGCGAGCCAGCGATAGCCAGTCGTGAAGGTTTTCGCGCTGGTAAAGCGCAATGGGACTGCTCCTCAGCGGTCCCGGTACGGATCGCAAGGAACGGCGGTTTCTAAAACGCCGATCCTCGCCGGGCGTTTTCGTCAGCGCCGATCCCTGCGGCGCGCTCAATCGTCCCCAGCCAACACGGCCGGAAAAGCAAAGCCGATCAAGCCATTCCGGGTCGTAATCGTTGACGCGCGCGGGCAGGACTGCCGATTCCCACGCGGCCAGCGGCAATTCGCAGCCATCCAACTGTTCGAGAACCGACGCCAGACCCTCCGGTCCATCGGCTCGATGCAGGGCATCAACGCGCTGCCAGGCAAATAGGAAACGGCAAAACTCCTGAACCGACACCGGCTGAATTTCCGCGCGTAGCCGGTCGATGGTGAGCCGATGAATGCGCGCCAACAAGCGTCGCTCGCACCATTCGGAGCGAACGCCCCAATTCTCGGGGCAACGTTCCGCATCCTGCGCACCAGAGGCGCGAAATTTTCCGCGCAAGACAAATCCTTCGGCCTCCAGAGCGAGCAATGCGGCATCGATTTGCGGAGGCGGGAGCAACAGAACTCCAGCCAGCTCATTGGCAGTAATTGGACCGCAAATCTCCAACCGTCCTCGAACCAGTTCGCGGATCGCATCAGCCTGCTCCCAGTTTGCCGCGCGGATCGGATCGGGCATCGTCAATTCCGGATCAAGCGCGCCGTGCGGATAAACGGCTCGCAACATTGGCAATCGTTCAGCCGCAACCCAGAAGATTGCGGCCGCCCCGGCGCGGCATCGGTTGCGATCGCCGTTGAAATTCCGTCCCGACAGAAGCAGCCGTGTTATCCGGCGTTCACCAACGAGCATGGAGATGAAGTCGGTTGCGCGATTGCGCCCCGCTGTGCGTTCTATTTCCCCAGGCGTCATTACGCCCGCCAGCATGAGCGCGTCGTGCAGCTCATCGGCGTTGGTCGCCTTTGGCCACGCGTCGGCAGTCACTCTTTCAATGGCCGAGGCGTCGAGAATTCCCAGACCGTCGCTCCCATTTTTCTCAGAAGCGCGTCGGGTGTAAACTGCCTGAGTACGCCGTTCTTCCAGAGGCGCGTTGTCGAGAAAGGCGTAGGGGCGAGCATTGAGAATCTCGGCGGCCAACGGCGAGGGCTCCGGCAAATCGCGGGCGATGCAGCGAACCTCGCCGCGCTCAATTTTGCGCAGCACCGCCTCCAGACCGTCGATATCCATCGCCTCGGTGAGGCAATCGTTGATCGTTTGATTCACCAGAGGATGATCCGGGATCTCGCGGTCACCAACGATGTGCTCGAGGCAGGCGAGCTGGTCGGGAAAAACCGCGGCCAAAAGATTCTCCGATTCCATCCGCTGCAGCGGCGCCGCCAGTTTGGAGCCCCCGCGAAATCTCGGAACCGCCAGAGCGCGCGACGCGTTCCAGCGCCAGCGGATGGTGAACATGGGCGCGTCGAGCAAAGCCTGCACGAGCAGGTCACGCACTGTCCTGGAATTCAGATATCGAAAAACTTCATCGAGCGGAAACGAATGCTGGGTGCCGAGCGAAATCACGATCGCATCGTCCGTGGCCGCGGCTTGCAGCTCAAAATTGAACGAGCGACAAAAACGTTTGCGCAACGCCAGACCCCAGGCGCGGTTGATCCGGCTGCCAAAGGGGGCGTGCAACACCAGTTGCATCCCGCCCGACTCGTCGAAGAACCGCTCCATCACCAGCGTTTGCTGCGAGGGAATTGCGCCCAGCGCGCGATAAGCGCCGGCGAAATAATCCGCCATTTGTGCCGCTGCACCAGCAGGCACGCGCATTTCCCGGGCAAGCCAATCCAGAACATGCCTGATGGCGCCGCGTTGCGCGGTTTCGTCGCGGGTGTGCAGCGTCTCCATCAACAATCGCTCCATTTCCCGCCGCAAATCCGAAACTGCCTGCGACACCTCGGCGGTGCGCGCCGGAGCTTCACCCAACCAAAATGGAATGCCCGGTGGCTGACCTTTTGCATCTTCGACGCGAACGACTCCCGAATTGACCCTCAAAATTCGCCACGAAGCGTTGCCCAGTTGGAAAATGTCGCCGGCCAGACTTTCCACTGCGAAATCTTCATTGACCGTGCCGAGGAACGTCTCCGACGGCTCGAGCACGACGCGATAGTCGGCATTATCGGGAATTGCGCCACCGGAGGTGAGCGCTACCAGCCGCGCGCCGCGCCGGGCGCGCAACCGATGATTCACCGCGTCGCGATGGATCAACGCCGACCGGCGGCCGCGCTTCGTGCTAAAGCCTTCAGACAGCATTCGGACGACGTCGTCGAATTCTTCGCGCCTCAAATTTCGGTAGGGCCAGGATGAGCGAACGAGTTCGAACAGCTCGTCTTCGCCCCAACCCGCCGATTGAGCGGCAGGATGGGATGCCACTTCAGCTACAATCTGCTGCGCCAGAACGTCGAGCGGCTTTTCTGGAATGGTAAGTTTATCCAGGTCGCCCCGCCGAACGCAACGCAGCAACGCAACACATTCCACCAGTTCATCGCGACTGAGCGGAAAGATCCGGCCCTTTGGCAAACCACCGCGCCGATGCCCGGCGCGTCCCACGCGCTGCAAAAGCGTGGCGATCGACCGCGGGCTGCCCAGCTGGCAAACCAAATCGACCGCGCCGATATCGATGCCCAACTCCAGCGACGCCGTCGCCACCAGCGCTTTCAAATCTCCGCGTTTCAACCGCGCTTCAGCTTCCAGTCGCAGTTTCGCGGAGAGACTCCCGTGATGAGAAGTCACCGCGTCCGCTCCCAGCAACTCGCTCAGATGATGCGTGACGCGCTCGGCCATCCGGCGTGTGTTGACAAACACGAGGGTGGTGTGATGCGCCTGAATCAACTCGGCCAAACGCCGATAGATTTCTTCCCAGACTTCATTCGACATGACCGCTTCGAGCGGCGAACTCGGAAGTTCGAGCGCCAGGTCCCATTCGCGCTGGTGACCGATGTCGATGATCGCACATTCCGGTTGGCCATCGGTATCCACCGCGCGCGCGCCGACCAAAAATCGCGCCACTTCTTCGATTGGTTTTTGTGTCGCGGATAATCCGATGCGCTGTAGCTTGTGCGTGGCCAGCGCACGCAATCGTTCTACACTCAGGGCCAGATGCGCGCCGCGGCGATCGTCCACCACGGCGTGAATCTCGTCGAGGATCAGTGTGCGGGCGGTTTTCAACAGGCCCCGGCCCGATTCCGATGTGAGCAGCAGATAGAGCGACTCCGGAGTGGTCACCAGAATGTGCGGCGGTTTCTTGATCAATGCCTGCCGCTGGGAGGGCGGTGTGTCGCCCGTGCGCACCTCCGCGCGCACATCGAACTCGCGCCCGTTCGATGCAGCCAGCAACGCACGAATCCCCTCGAGCGGTTGTTGCAAGTTCTTCCGAATATCGTTGCTCAAAGCTTTAAGCGGCGAGACGTAAACAACCTGCGTTTCATCCGGCAAACGACCGGCGGCCCCCTGGCGAAACAGCCAATCAAGCGAAGCCAGAAACGCCGCCAGCGTCTTGCCCGAACCTGTGGGCGCGGAGATCAGCGTATGCCGGCCGGACTGAATCGCAGGCCACCCACGGCGTTGCGGTTCGGTAGGCGAACCGAACGTCTGCTCGAACCAGCGCGTCACCGCGGGATGAAAATCGAAGAAGCGCATGAATGAATGTAACGAACCAACTTAGACGCCGACGCCGCCACGCAAAGGGGAGCGCGCTTCATGCCCGCGCGTCCTCATCTACGAGCGCGCGCGCAGCGCGATCACTTCGCGCAGCATTCGCAGGCTATCGTGAAAGAAACGGACTTTGCTTCCCTCGGCATGGTTCCAGCGCACCGGCACCTCGCGAATGCGCAGCCCGGCGCGATGAGCCAGGTAGAGAAGCTCGACGTCAAAAGCGAATCCATCGATGCGCGCCGCTTTCAGGATTGTGCGGCACGCCTCCAGGCGAAACGCTTTGAACCCGCATTGCGTGTCCCAGAATGGCAGGCCGGTTGCCACGCGCACCAGCAGATTGAAAATGCGGCCGGCCTGTTCCCGCCGCCATGGTTGATGAACCCCGATCAGGCGACGGTCGAGCGCCCGGGAACCAAACGCGATATCCACTTCCTGGTTCGCAATCGGCACAACCAGCTTCGGTATTTCGCCGAGCGGTGTGGACAGATCGGCGTCGAAAAACAGCCCAATCGGTTTCGTCGCCGCCAACAAGCCGGAACGCACCGCTGCGCCCTTGCCGCGATTGGGGAAGTTTTCCAGCAAGCGGTTTTCGATTCCGGCCTGTTGCAAACGTTCGCGTGCAATTGCGGCGGTTGCGTCGGTGGATCCATCGTTAACCACGATCAGCTCGCTCTGGGGGGCGTTGGCCGCGAGATATTCGAGCGTCAGCCGCAGGGTGTCGCCGATGCGCGCCTGTTCGTTGAAACAGGGAATAACGACGGAGAAAGGCGGGAGCATCAAAGGGTTAAAAAAGTTCAAAACCGTAAAGCGAGAGGCAGCTCTGAGTCACATTTAGGCGCGGGTGTGAAGCATCTTTTGATTCTGCGGTGCGCGCTGCTGGAGAGCTTCCAATGTTTCACTTCGTTCAGATGACCATGCAGCCTCCGCTTTAACGCTTTGACGCTTCAACGGTAGATTTCGATGACGAATTTCCCGTCGGGTTGCACGTAGCCGCGGTACATTCCAGCGGTGTTGAACGGCAGGGCCACGTTGCCCTCCCGATCGATGGCAATTAAACCTCCCGTGCCACCGAGCTTTTTCACCGCGTCCAGCGCGGCCTGCGCTGCGTCTCGCACGTTCATGCTGCCGTATTCCATCAAGGCAGAAACCGAATGCGCGGCGGCGGCGCGGATAAAATACTCGCCATCGCCGGTGCAGGAGACCGCGCAGGTTCGGTTATTCGCATAGGTGCCCGCGCCGATGACTGGAGTGTCTCCGATTCGGCCGGGCAACTTGTTTGTGGTGCCGCCTGTGGAAGTGGCCGCGGCGAGATTTCCCGCGCTATCCAGGGCCACAGCGCCCACAGTGCCGTGTCGATCCTGGTCCGAGATCAGATATTTCTTTTCTCCGGCGGCGCCCTGCTTTTCGGCTTTCTTGATCTTTTGCAACGCATCCCAGCGTTCCTGGGTGAAAAAATATTTCTCATCGACCAGTTCCATCCCGTTCTCTTTGGCGAACGCTTCGGCGCCGGCGCAATCGAGCATCACGTGAGGCGATTTCTCCATCACGAGGCGGGCCAGACTGATGGGATTTTTTATGTGTTTGACACTGGCAACGGCGCCGGCTTTAAGCGTTTTGCCGTCCATGATGGAAGCGTCCAGCTCGTTGGTGCCGGCGCTGGTAAACACCGAACCTTTTCCCGCGTTAAAGAGCGGGTCGTCTTCCAAGACGCGCACCGCCGCCTCTGTGGCGTCCAGGCTTGATCCGCCGCGCTTCAGGATTTCGTATCCGGCTTTGAGCGCACGCTCGAGTCCCGCCCGGTATTCGCTCTCTCTCCCGGGGGTCATGTTGCTGCGTTCAATGGTTCCGGCGCCGCCGTGAATGACGAGTCCAATTTTTTTGGTTTCCATGTTTGAGTGAAAATCGGAGGCTTTTTCTGCCGCTTCGGAGGGACGGGTCGATTGAATCGCCGGCGCCCCGAAAGCTTTCGGCCCTGCACTAAAGAACAGGAACGCTAAGACGCAATTGACCGGGATCAAAGCGGCTGCCTGCATCGGAACCAAATCTAAAATGCCGATCTGTGAATTGTCGAAAGGTTTCGGGCAGAAGCGGCTGTGAACCCCAACGGCCAAATCACCCTGAGTCCACCACGAAGCGCGGCAATGTACCGGTTCAATTTTGCCCTTTTCCCAATCGCGAACTCAGGCAACTTCTTGCTCATGCCGAACGCCGATCGAACCTCCGCCTCCGCGCCTGGACCGTTTGGAGTGGCGGAGATGGAACGGAAATTTTTCCGCGAAGTCGGCAGCATCTTTTGGTTTATCGCCGATACGTTTCAGGAGACGTTTGAACGTCTGCAGCAGCGGCGAGTACCCTTTAGAGCGGCGAGCTTTTTCCGTCACAGCGAACGCGCGGGAGTCGATTCGGTGCCGCTGGTGGGGCTGGTCTCGTTTTTTCTGGGGCTGACCATGGCGTTGCTGACCGGATATCAGTTGCAACGCTTTGGCACCGAACGACTGATTCCCGGGCTTGTGTCCATCGCGTTCACGCGCGAGCTCGGGCCGCTCATTACCGGCATTATGCTCGCGGCGCGCATCGGCGCGGCCTTCACCGCGGAACTGGGCACGATGAAGGTCAATGAAGAAGTGGAAGCGATCGAGGCCATGGGAATCGGCCCGCTGCGGTTTCTCGTGGCGCCACGGTTGCTTGCTCTGTTTCTGTTGATGCCCTGTTTGTCCACGGTTTCCAATATCGCCGCCGTGTTTGCCAGCAGCCTGATTTGCAAGGCCTATTTTAGCATTTCCTTTCCCTATTTTCTCGACCTGGTAAAGGACGCGCTGCTGATTCGCGATATCATCACCGGCGTTTTGAAAAGTTTCATGTTCGGTTTGCTCATTGGCGCGATTGCCTGCTACCGAGGTTTGACGGTGAGAGGGGGCGCCGCGGGAGTCGGCACCAACACGACTTCCAGCGTGGTCACGGCCATCACCACGGTGATCGGCTTCGATACGCTTTACAACATCGTTTACACCACTTTTTACCCGACGTGACCACCCCACCGCAGATGGTTGAACTGCGAAACGTCCACATGCAGTTCGAAGAGAAAAAAGTGCTCGACGGTGTTTCACTCCAGGTTGCGCCTCAGGAGCGTCTGGTAATCATGGGGCAGACTGGCAGCGGCAAAAGCACCATTCTGCGTCTGATCCTGGGCATACTTCGACCGGACTCCGGTTCGGTTTTTTTCAAGCGCTTTGAAATCAATCGGCTGTCCCGCCGCCGGCTGCAACAGGTGCGTCAGCACATCGGCATGGTTTACCAGTACTCGGCCCTGCTCAGCTCTCGAACGGTTCGCGATAACGTCGCGCTGCCCTTGGAAGAACTCAGCACGAAGTCGCGCGCCGAGATTGAGAAAATCGTCGACGAAAAACTGGATCTGGTGGGAATGCGCGACACAAAAGATCTTCTGCCGGAGGAATTGAGCGGCGGAATGCGAAAACGCGTCGCCCTCGCGCGGGCCCTGGTGCTCGAACCGGAGTTGATCCTTCTGGATGAACCCTCGGCCGGGCTCGACCCGGTCACCGCCTCGGTGATCGACGAATTAATCATCGGCCTTACTGAAAAATCGAAAGTCACCTCCATCACCGTCACCCACGAGATGGACAGCGCCTTTCGCATCGCTACCCGCATGGCTATGCTGTACCACGGAAAAATCATCGAAGAAGCTGAGACGGAGCAATTCAAGCACTCCAAAAACCCGGTGGTCGTTCAGTTCTTGAGCGGAAGCACCAAAGGCCCGATTCTGGAAGGCACTCGTGATGCAATTGCGAAGAAATGAAGTCATGACCGGCGTGCTCGTGATCGGAACGATCGCGGTGCTCGCGTTCCTGTTGGTTCTACTCGGCGCGCCAGGCCTGTTTCGGCCGCTGGTCACTTACCGGGTTTATTTTGATAACGCAGCCGGTATTAAACCGGGCGCAACCGTGATGCTGGCCGGCCGCAAGATCGGCCAGGTCCAGAGATTGTATTCGCCCGTGCCGCCAGACGAAGAAAAGCAGGCACAGCAAGCAGCCGCGGCCGTTCATCCCGCCGCACCCGGAGCCAGCCCCGGCCCGACCGCTGCTGCGCCTCGATTCGAAGCGCGGGTTGACGTTCTGGTGGACAAAAACGCCAGGGTCTATCGGGATGCAAGGGCCGTGTTGATGCAACTGGGGTTGCTCGGCGACATGGCTATTGATTTCACACAGGGCACAAGAGAATCTGGCCGAGCCAAAGACGGCGAGATGTTCGCCGGCGAGCGCACACCCGACCTGGGCGAAGCGGCTGCCCGCATGTTGGAAGTAATCAAGCCAGTCGCGGCCGAAGCCACCAGCACCATGAAAGACCTGCAACAGACTGCCCAAAACATTAATCGACTTACCGATGAAAACTCCGAGCTGAATCTGGCTCTCGGCCAATTCAAGCAATTCGGCGAACATCTCGCCGAGCTAACGGCGCCTGAGAGCGCGCTCTCGCGGTCACTGACCAATATCGAGAGAATCAGCACCAGTCTTACAGAAAACAACAACATCGAGGTTACGCTTCGAAACCTGCGGACTTCCTCCGACAAACTGAAAACCGCTCTGGCCGGGCTCGAGCCAACCGGAGAAAATCTCAAGCAATTCAGTGAAACGATTAAAACGCAGCCCTGGCGGTTGATCTGGCCGACAACGAAAAAATATCCCGAACCTTCGCCCCCGCCGGCTGTCGCGGCGACTAACGAGCGCACAATCACAGTGCGCAAAACCGCGAGGGCCAAGTCGCGCGTTCGCCCGACCCCTGCGGGACGCACGAGCAGCCGCTAGCCATGCAAAGTTCATGCAACCCTGCACGATCCGGCCTATGGCCCGTAACTTTTCGTGAACTTCTTTCGCGATTCCGGTTCGGGCTGGGGCGGTGCCTCTGGCTTCGCTGATTCGGGCGCCGGAGCCGACTCTGCCTGCGGCTGGGCAGCCGGCCCCGGCACCGTCGGCCGGGCGGCGCGTTCTGTTTTCCCAGAGGCCGCTTCCACGTAAGCCATTTGCAAATTGGCAAGCGTGTTACGCAGGACTGCCGATTCGTCGCTGCTGAGATTGCCGCGCGTTTTTTCCTGGATCATTTCCAATTGATCAATAAACAGCCGCGCCAGGTCGAGGTTTATCTCGGGCTGTCCGGTTCCGGGGTTTGGGATTTGGCCGAGACAAAGCGCGGCGTGTTGCGCGTGCATCAGCACAAACTCGATAAAGCGCTGCGACATCTCGCCGCTCTGAGTTGTCTTTTGAACTTCAGGCATTGGTCATTTCCTTTCAGGCGGCCGAACGACTGCCACAACGTACGGTTGATCGCGGAAATATTTCGCCGCGACTCGCTTGATATCGTCGAGTGTCACCGCGTTTACGTCGTGTTCGAGTTGCTTGTAATAATCGAAGCCCAGTCCATACAGCTCATCCAGAGCGCAATGATACCCGAAAGCTTCATTGCTTTGGTTGGCGATCTCCTGCTGCCCAATGAGTTTCTTTTTCGCCCGGGCCAGCTCTTCGGCGCTCAGCCCGTCATTTGCGAGCTTCTGAATTTCATCCAGGAAGGCACTCTTCACCTGTTCAATCTTTCGCGGATCCGTGCCGAGATAAAATGAAAACAGCCCGGGCACCAGACCCTGCATCTGGCTGGCGCCGACGTAATAGGCCAATCCCATTTTCTCGCGAATGCGAATAAAGAAACGCGACCCGAGATCGCTGCTGGCTTCGTCGATTAATTCCAAGGCATACCGATCCGGGCTGGAGAGGCTCGCGCCGCGAAAACCGACCATGATAACTCCCTGCGCCTTGTCCTTGAGGCTTTCGACAGTTTCCGGTCTGGCCAGGGGAATGGACGGCTTGGCATCGGTCAGCGCCAGTGCGCCACTCTTCATTTTGCCTAGCGCCTGTTCCACCAGTTGCTTTATCTCGGCGGCCTTCACATCGCCAAACACGTAAACGACGCCATTCTTCGCGACCACATAACGATCGCGAAAGTCGAGCAGATCCTTTTGGGTGATCCGGCGGACGGATTCCACCGAGCCGTTGGAACGCAGGGCGTAGGGATGCTGCGGGAAAAGAGCCTGGCGCATGATGTTGCGGGCCACCGCCGTCAACTGTTCCTCCTCCTCCTGAATGGCCGCGATCTGAACTTCCTTTTCACGCGCGACGGCTTTTTCCGGCATGGTGGCGTTGAGCAACACGTCCGCCAGCAGGTCAACGCCCAGTTTCACATCGGGTTTCATCACGTCCACGGAGACGCTGAAACTATTGTTGCCTGCGTCGCTCGAGATAAAGCCTCCCACTGCTTCGATCTCGTTCGCGATCTGTTCCGAGGTGCGGGTTTTCGTTCCTTTCAGCAGCACTTTGGCCATGAGCCGGGTGATGCCGTTGTTCTCCGGTGTCTCGGCAAGGAGCCCGCCGCGAAAAACTGCGCCCATTGCCACGAGCGGCAGCCGGGGATCTTCGCGCACCAGAAGCCGCAACCCGTTTGGCAGCTCGAATTTTTGAATTTCACTCGCCGCGAGCGCTTTTCCGGTGTCGGTTTTTTTGGTCAGCGAACCTTTGGGATTCAACGAGACGACCGTCAGATTATTCTCCGTGAGATAGGTTGTCGCCACGCGCCGGA
>Ga0209581_1000497_pt1 | contig 81778 bp, 82 predicted proteins | sample Coa_R2_FD_187160 | JGI IMG/M metagenome (GOLD analysis project Ga0209581, IMG submission 187160) | Surface soil microbial communities from Centralia Pennsylvania, which are recovering from an underground coalmine fire - Coalmine... | ecosystem: Environmental > Terrestrial > Soil > Unclassified ...
GCGGCGCTGGTCTTCACGTTCGCCATGTTGCAGGCATTTCTCCAAGACAACACCGAAGAAGACTACTTCCGCATCATGGCCCGGTTCGGCATCACGCTGGCCGTTCTCGGTGACTATCGAGACCTGTTCACGAAATTCAATCTCATGAGTTCTGACCTGGCGCATCGGTTTGCCGATCCCAACAGCTTCCAGAATTTCTTCCAGCAGATCCAGTCACAATTCAACAGTCTGAGCGGGATTCTCGTAGCCGCCGCCAACTTCACGGGGAGCATTGTTGCCCTATTGACTCTCATCTCTGCAGTAATTCTCGTCATGGGCTACCTAGCACTGGTGACGGCGCAAGCGTTGGCTGTCATTCTCTTGTATGTCTTCGGGCCGCTCCTGCTTGCGCTCTTGCCAAGCCGCCAGCTAAGCACGGTGACATATGGTTACTTCCGCGCACTTCTCCAGGTGCTGCTGTGGCCGGCGATATGGAGCCTTGTCTTCGCCCTGTTCACGGGCGCTCTGGTTCAAGTGGTCACGGCCGGACCAATTGTGAATCTCGTTCCGGCAATCTTCTTGGTTCTTTTGGCCGTATTGCTCACGCAGATTCCGCGGCTCACTGGATACCTGACCACAGGTGCGTTGAATGCGACCGGGGCTGCGCTCTCCGCATTGATGACGGCTGCGATGGCCTATGTGACGTACCGTGTAGTTGCGACCGGAGCCTCCGCTGCACTTGCGTATGCCACCGGCGGCTCGGCCGTGACTGTGCCACAGGCCGTCGGATATCTCGCGCGCAGCCGCAGCACCGAGCCGACCTCGGTTCCCCCGCAGACGACGTTTGTACCGCTGCCGCCGCCGGCAACAGCATGAGGAATAAATCATGAGCACTGAAACCCTGACCTCTGACGATCTCCAGCAGACCAAATACGAGCTGGGGGATTATCCAGAGTTCTACAGTCATTTGGCTATTCAATCTCGACGCGCGTCCCGAGTCGCATTGGTGGCATGTGGCGTTGCGCTCATCGCAATCGTCTCTGCAATTCTCGCCCAATTGCGACCGCCGGTATTGCTCCGGGTGCAACAAGGCAACGTGTCAGCACTCACCGGCTCAGGGGTTACCGTGGCCGAGACAGCCGCCCAGCAGCTGCCGGACGAATCCGAGAAGTTGGCGTTTGTCAGCGCCTTTCTCGATAAATTCGTGAACATCGATCCCCTCACAGTGAAGCGCAACACGACATTGGCTCTAAATGAAATGACGACCACCCTTCGCCAGCAGATCCTCGCCCAACTGAACGAGCAGCACTATGTGGACACCGTGCGCGACAACAACGTCACGGCGACCTTGGCGGTCAAGTCGGCAGAGCTTGTGACAGGCGATCCCTACACTGCCGTTGTCTTTGGACAGAAGCGGCTCACCACGCTCGTTAATGGCCAGGAAAGCAAGAAAGAGCTGCTGGTCAAGTATGTGATCCGCCTGGCGCCGACTCCGCGAGCCGCGAGTAACGGTTGGACTGGTCTCCAGGTGGCTGACTACAAAGAGGAGGTTTTGCAGCAATGACGAGGATTATCAGGTTCGTGTTGCTCTCCCTGCTGGCTTCGTCTTGCCTCGCGCAGTCGCAGAATGGTACGACGCAGCAGGCACTCGCCACCGGGGATACCGGCCTTGTGAAACTCGCTTCTCCATACACGATCTCAACGGCTCCGCATTTCGCCGTCCTGGTTCAGTTCCCGAGGGCTGATTCCATTCGGCGCATCGCGCTGGGCGACAGTAATTACTTCCTCGCAGAAGCCGATAAAGACGATCCCCACTACGCCATCATCAAGCAGATTCGGGCGACAAGTGCGAAACCGACAACGCCAATTGAAACCAATATGCTTGTTTATATGGCGTCTGGCCGGGTCGTAAACATCCTGCTGAAATCAGGAAAACTGGCAGATACCGCATACTCCGTGGACTATCCGGTCCCAAATCTCAAACTAGCGCAACCGGCGAATGATCCGCCTCCGGTTCCTCCCGAAAAGGTGAAACGCGAAACAGCGCGTCAGGAACTCGCCGACAGAATGCTGGCAGAGGTGCGGCAAACACCGAAACAGGACAGCGGTATTGCCGCAGGCGGTCTCGTGTTGCGGCCGTACCGAACTGAAAGGCTCGGCGATCTGGCACTGGTTTCTTTTGACGTAGAGAACGCGACCAAAGAGGTAATCGATCTGGAGGACCCGCAGATCAATCTGATCACCGCCGCCGAAAAAGCCAAGGATCGGAAGAAGGCGATCCCGGCCAAGGTCGAGCCAATTGACCTGCTCCAATCGGAAGTCTCAGTCAAGCAGCTTAAGCCTGGCGAACGGGCCATGTGCGTGATTGCATTCAAGCCACCTGTTCATGACAGCGATCAACAGGTCGTGCTTTCGGTAGCGAATCGCGCGATGGCGGACCGGCCTGCGACCTATCGAATTGAGTAGCTCAAGGGAGCAGATGGCAATGAATAATGGATTCAAAACCAATTTCGTCGCGCCCGAGCAGAATGCCCACTCAGCCGTTGTTGACGAAGCGCCGGATGAGACGTTAACTGCACAGGCTCTCGAAGACATTCGCAGCACCGAGCGACTGAGCGGCTTTGGACGGTTCGCGACAAAAATGCAGAATCTCTTTCAGGGTTCTACGACATCGCGAGCCAAGCAGTCGTCGCATTTGAAGGCTGCCCCCATTCTGATGTCTGCGGGACTGTTGCTGCTCCTTGCGACGGTTCTGCTGTTTCTGCTCTCCAAGCCTGAAAGCGCCGTACACAGCCACTTTCGTCAGCCTACAGGTCTCAGCGGCAGTGACGATTACAAAGCTTCCAGTGGAGCAAACACGAGCGATCCCGCTGTCACTGAGAACCAACTCGCCGGTCGAGATGTGAACGCCGACCAGCAGGTAACTAATCGCACGAGTCCGAAACGGGGCGCAAGTGGCGAACAACTGCCCGGTCGCCGGTTCTCGTTCGCCAATGAAGATGGCGGCAGCACCACCGCCGCATCAGGTCTTCCGAACCAGACTGCCAGCAACGAGCTGCAAAATCCTGCAACGGTATTTGTCGCTAATATTCCATCTGTTCCCGCTGTAGCTCCTATCCCGCGGGACGCGACCCAAACGGATGCCCAGCTTCCTTCGGGCACCGAGCTCATCGCGCACACAACCAATGCCATCAGCAGCGGGCTGGAATCGCCCGTTATCGCAATCGTGGATCGAAGCGTTCAACTGGGCAGTTCTGTCGTAATCCCCCAGGGCGCACGGGTGATCGGATACACAGCCGGGGCGGTTAAAGACAGGATCAATGTGCGCTTCACGTCTTTGATCCTCCCCAACAATCACGAACTCACAATTTCCGGCTTGGCATTGATGAAAGATGGCAGTGCCGGCCTGATGGGGAAGGTTCAGGGAAGCGGTCATCCTGTCCTTGGAACCGCTGCTCGGATTGGGACCGGTGCCGCTGTGGTCGCCACCGAATTCGCTGGCGCGGGCTCTTTGAACCAGCCGTTCTCCCAGGCTGACTACTTACGCAATCAAATGGCTTACGAAATTGCGTCCGAGGGCAGCCGGTATTCGAATCGTCTCCAGCAACCCACGAGCGTGCCGATTGTCACGGTAAAGACAAATGAGCCTATCCGAATCTTCCTGTTGAACGCGTTGACCGTTCCTAACGGACGAAATCGCGACAGCAAGCCAGCACAACAGGTGGACGCAGCCACTGCCTTGATTGCGGAGCAGAACCAAAATCAATCACCTTCGCAGGCGCTGGCAGCGGCGCAGACGGCATACATCCAGGCGCTTGAAGCGCAGCTAGCCGATATGCGTGCTGCGCTCGATGCAAAGAAATCAAATGGTCACAACTAGCACATTTGAAACGACGATCTCCTCGGCTGATGCGCTGCAAGAACTGCTCGCGATGCACGGGTATGTAGCAAAGCCTGAGGTTGTGAAGGTACTGTATCTTGCGCTTCGATTACAGAAGCCGCTACTCCTCGAAGGCCCACCCGGAGCAGGAAAGACCCAGATCGCTAAGGTCTTGTCGGAAGCGCTCCGGATGCCCCTGATCCGTTTGCAGTGCTACGAGGGGATTGACGAAGCGAAGGCGCTCTATCAGTGGAACGAGCCGCTGCAACGCATGGCCCTCGAACTCATCCGCCAGTCGGGACGGCAGGAGACTTGGGCAGAGCTGAAAGGGCATCTCTACAGTCCTGATTTCCTTATCCCCGGCCCGATTCTGCGGGCGCTCCAATCGGACCCAAGAGCGGTACTGCTGATTGATGAGGTCGATAAGACCGGCCCGGCATTCGAAGCATTCCTACTGGAGATCCTGTCCGATTTTCAGGTTTCAATCCCGCAACTGGGCACGGTGGCCGCACAGCATCGCCCGGTCGTGGTGTTGACCTCAAACGCTCAACGAAGATTGACCGATGCTCTCCGCGGCCGATGCTTTCTGCTTTGGATGGACTACCCGTCAACGGAGCTCGAAGCCGAAGTCATAACCCGTTCGCGCGAGAGCGAACCGCGCCTCAGTTCACAGGTGGCGCGATTCACGGCCGCCGTTCGTCATCTGGGCATGAGTAAACCGCCCGCGATTCGCGAGTCTCTCGACTGGATTGATGCCCTGCGATTACTCGGAGCCAATGAATTGACAGCCGATGTTGTGACGCAGACTTTGCCGGTGCTGCTAAAGACGCGCGAGGACATTGATCGCGCCACTGGGAATATCGCCCTGCTGTTGCAGCGTGCTTGTTAGGACACTCATGTTGTTGTTATCGCTCGCAATTCGGTTCCGCCGATTTCCTTACCTGGTCCTCGGGTGGGGGGCGCTGGCCGTGGTATGCCTAGCGGCTCCTGATCGCTTCTTCCTCACGCATCACCAAGGATTGTGGGTCGGGCTCGCGTTCCTGGGTGTCGCGCTACTCCGCGGATCACGGCAGGTTGGCCGTGAACTTCCCTCTCAGATTGGGACATTGGAGATTTCGAGCCTTCCTCATGAACACGAAATGCAGTACATGGGACACGGCTTCACATGGGACCCGCAGCACGCCAATGAAGTATTAGCTGCCGAGCGCGAAGGCGTTGCCCTCGCTGCGCGGAAGCGCAATCCCGGTGATCCCGGTGGCATCGCGGCTTTGCACGCGGTTGGCTCACACGAAGAGGCGCCTGTTTTTCTCCCGCTCAGCGACCTCGAAGGTCACATGCTTGTGTCGGGCGCTACGCGCACCGGCAAGACTCACTACCTCCAGCTTGATCTCGTGCAGGCCATTGAGCGCGGCGACGAAGCCGTCATCTTCATCGACCCAAAGGGCGATCTGAACGTCTTGCATCGAGCCTATGACGCCGCTGTTCGCGCTGGCCGGCAGAAAGACTTTCAGTTTTTCTCTTTGGCCTTTCCACACGTCTCCTGCACCTACAACCCGCTCCACAACTTCGTGTTGGGAATGGAGGTACCAGACCGTCTCGCCGGGCTGCTGCCTGGGGGCGGGCAGTCGGAGCCCTTCAAGGCGTTTGCCTGGGAAGTCATCAACGTCATTGCCCAGTCGATGCTGTTAGCAGGCGAGCGCCCCCTGCTGTCGAAGATCGCGCGTTACGCCAAAGTCAATGGCAGCCTCGAAGAGCTACTGCCGAACATCCCTCCGCATACGCCGGAATTCGAGTATCTGCAAGGACTCATCAAGCACCCGCCCGACCACTACGACAAGATGGTTTCCTCGCTCAAGCCCATGCTGTCGAAGCTGGACACGCCGGATTTCAGAAACCTGATGTCGGTCACGACCCCCGATCTTGATTGGGATCGCGCGATCCGCCTGAAGCGGATCGTGTACATGTTCATGGGCTCGATGATCGTCAAGGAGACGGCATATGCGATTGGCATGTTGGCCCTTCAAGATCTCCTGAACTTCATCGGTCGCGCATACGCCTATGAGCGGGCGAAGACTCCGGTCCGCCTGATCGTGGACGAAGTCGGGCGGCTGGTGTTTCCCGGCTTTGTCGATCTGTTGTCCCAGGCCGGGGGACAGGGGCTCATGGCGGTGCTCGCCTTCCAAAGCGTTGCCGACCTGGTGAGCGTGCTTGGGCCGGCAGGCGCACAACAGATTCTCGACAACACAAACACGAAGCTCTGGTTCCGGGCCACCGACCAGGCAACCGCCAAGACGTTCTCCGATGTCGCCGGTCAGGGGCCGCTCCTCACAAGGCGCGAGTCCGCCGCGTACCGCCCGGTGCTGCAAGGCAGGCCCAAGGTTCATAGTCGTTTGGCGTTCGATGCGACCTTCGCCCAGCAGTCCACCGAGCTGATCGACAACCTCGTTCGCGAGGACTGGCTGATGAAATTGCCGAGAGGACAAGCCTTCCTATATGCCAGCGGACTGACGTACAAGACGCGGTTCCCACTGATGCCGCAACCAAAACACCTCTTTCCATTGGAGGCAGCATGAGACTGGTTTGGGTTGGCGCATTGGTTCTACTGATCGCGTCCCTGGCGTCGCTGATCTCGAACCGTCGAAGTGGCCGTTTGCTAGAAGACGGCTGGAACGGTGCCACGAAGGTGCTTCCGGACGCGATACTGAGCGACCTCGAACGTAGCACGCCTGCTTACGGCCGCCGAGTCTTTGCTCTTCTTCCAGAGCCACTCCGCGAGAGATTTGCCGCCAACATGTGGACAGCAGTCGAGGTAATGCTCTTTCGTTCCTTGCTGCTTTGGCATGTGACTCCAGCACTTCTGATCGCATTCGTCATTGGCTTCTTGGAAGGTTCGTGGGCTCGGACCAATCAAAAGACCTTAATAAGGATGCACTCGCCGATGCGCTTCAGCTTGGCACTGACGACGCAGGGCCTCATCCCGATTGTAGCGTTGCTGTGGATCGTGGCCCCGATACCGCTATCAATGACGTTGCTGGTTTTCGCAGTCAGCACTCTTGCAATCGTTAGCACCCGAAACCTGATCGTCCACGCACCTACACAGTTCTGAACCCATGTCCTGTCTCACCCAATTCGGCACGCTGAACCTGACCCACCACTACTGCGACATTGGAGTGTGGACAAGGATGGTGATCAAGTTTTCCGAACGAGTTTCGTTCGTGGACGAACGCACAGACAAGTTTCTGACGGTGCTGGCGCAGCTTGGTGGCTACTGCACGGCCGAGCAGGCCCAGGCGATGGGCCTGGCCGCCTCTCCCTCGGAGACCCTGAGGCGACTGAACGGCCTGGAGCAGGCGGGGTTCCTTCGCCGCGTTGCGGACTATCCAGTCGTGTACCAAGTCACGAAGTCTGTCACGCGACTGGTCGGAACGGACATGTCGGCCCGCCGGCCTCATGTCGCTCCAAGCATCCGTTGGCGGCTGGCTGCGGTCAGCTTCTATGTGGAGGCCAAGGACTGGCCTGCGGAGTTCATTTTTCACCATGAGGATAAGCTGGCAGCCTTCGATAAGCTCGACTGCCCACGGAAGCTCCTGCCGCATCGCGGTGGCCAGCCTTATCTCTGGGAAGACTTTGTGCTTGATCTCCACGATGGCGCGCTGTGCGTCGCCATCGTGGACCGCCGACATTGGAACGCACTTCGCCAACTGAGAGCATTCGTAAGCCGCTTCGAAGCCTGCCGTACCCATCTGAGTGACCGACTGTCGCTGACCGTGGTTGTCGGCTCGGACGCTCGCCGACGCCTATACGAGCGGGCAGCCAAGCACCGCAAGGTGATATGCCATGCGAAGGGAGCACCGGAGCCTGCCACGGTCTACCAGGTATCCACGCCGATCCCACATATCGGCACGCTGATCCACGAGCCTGTCCGCACCCACGAATCTGTGATCCACACCAATTTCGATTCGAGGAGGCCATGAGAGGCCATGAAGCTTACCGGCACAGTCCTGAGGTGTTCGGCTCGCAAAGTCAACTCCAGCAGCAAGGAGACCTACGTCACCAACCTGCTGGTCCTGGACCCGGAGAACAGCTCCGGGACGAACTACGCAGTGGAGGTGTGGGACGTCAAGCCGCACGAGGTGACGCCGATGACCGAGATCGCACTGACCATCATCGGAGTGGTGAACAAGACCGGCGGCGGGGTGCCCGCGCTGCGGGCGCTAATCCCGCCAGCAGAAAGCGAAGCTGCGGCGTAGCCGCAGCCGACAAACACGGTGAATCTTCGCTGCGATTCACGGTTAAAGGCGTCGCGCAGCGACGCCTTTAACCATTCCGGTGCCACCCCTCCTCAGGGAGGGGTCATCGGGGAGGTCAATAGGGATGAATCATCCATCCCTATTGGGGAGGGAGTAACAGGTTTGCTCTCGGTGGAAGCACTCACGGACAAGATTCTCTACCGGCTGTCGTCTGATCTGCAGGTGCGGGTGCTGGCTGAGAGGCTGCTCCACCGGTTCGCCGAAACCGTGGGCGATCTGCCAGCCAGCGAGCGCCACCACCACGCCGAGCCTGGAGGTCTGTACCGGCATTCGCTGGAAGTAGCGCTGAAGGCTTTGGAGGAGTTCGAGGGCAACATCGTCATGGAGCGTAGGAAGGACAGCACCGTCGATAGCTTCCGCAGCTCGCGAAACCGCCCGCGCTGGCAATACGCCACCTTCATCGGTGCTCTCTGCCATGACCTCGGCAAGGTCTTTGACCTGGAGGTCCGCGGGAAAGGCGAGACGTGGTCGCCAATCCATGAGCGCTACTGTGAGTTTGGTCGCCGGGTCAAGACGCCGGTAGCAACCTGGGACCCGGATCGCGAGCACGGCGGGCACGCCGAGCGTTCGAGTCGGCTTCTGCACCACGTGCTTTCGCCGGAAGACATTGCGTATCTTGGCGGGCCACGGATCGAACACCTCTATCGCTGCCTCGCCGAGGGCCACAGCAAGGGCATGACCGGCCTGCTCTCGGACATGGTCAAGCAGGCGGATCAAGCCAGTGTGGAGCAGGCCCAGCCCGCCATCGCTGCTCGGCCAGACAGCAAGGTCGGCCTGCTGATACAGACATGGCAGGAGTTGATCCGCGATGGCCAGATGTGGGTCAACACCCCCGGAGCACAAGTGTGGGTCGAGGGTGACAAGACGGCAGTGGTCGTGCCGGTGTCGGTCAGCATGGCACGGGATCGCCTCAAAGAGCGGAATATCGCCCTGCCTCCCAATACAAACCTCTACAACATGCTTCGCAGCGCCGGCCTGGTGGAGTCGAATGAGCGAGGGCTGAACGTTTGGGACATCCGGGTTCAGGGCAAACATGGGCCAGTCCCTCTAAGCGCCCTGATCTTTCCCACAGACAAAGTCGTACCCACCGAAGTTTTGCCCACATTGCCTGCCACCCACTTCGAAATCGAGATCGAGCCTAAACAGGAGGCGCTGGCAGTCGCCCTGGCTGAAGGCTCAACGGAGAATTGAGATGAACATCCTTATCTGTAACCAATACGGCCGAGTTCAGGGGGAGGTGGGTGGCACTGGCCTGACGTTAGCGGTGACTGCCCAGACCCCCCGCCGCGAATCAGTGCAACTCCAGACGCGCATTGACTCCATCGAGCAGTTGCTTCATCTTCTTGCCATCATGCGAGCGGTCGAGCGACGCATCGAGCAGTTTCAGTTGCGTGATGCCAAGGCGACTCAATCAGCCGAGCCGGAGGGCGCCTTTGACGACAGCATCTGCACGGACGGCGAGCTGTTCAGTTCGAACGGCAACTCGAAGAACAAGATCTACGGGCGCTTTGCGCAGTTCCTCATCTACGAGCAGGTGGAGCAGGGCCGGCTGAGAGTCTTCTTTGCCGTGCGCGACGAAGCAAAGCGCGTTGCTCGCTTCGATCTACACCCCGGCGAAGTGCAGGCATTTCATGCCTTGGCGAAGCGCGCGCTGTTTGCCTGCGAGCAGGTTGACTTACTGCTTCGTGATGACCTCTCGCTCAGCATCGGCCTGAACGTCTCTGACCACGGTGTTCGCTTTGAGGCGCACACTCCGATCTGGCATTCGCAGTTTGCCATCACAAAGGCGAACGACCTGGCTACCCTCGCAGTATTTGCCCGTCGCTCCGTCAATCAGGAGAAGACTATACCCGTTCGCTTTGGGGACGACGCCAATCACTTCAGTTTGCGAAAGCGAAATGACGGCCAAGTTGTTGCCGAGTTCGAGCACGAGGGTTCGACGGAGAAAATCACACTCTCAACTCTGCAGCTCTTGGAACTCGAAATCCTGGCGCAGTATGCGCTGCACCGCGCTTTTGAGCCCGTGAGCGTGCCGCTGCGGAATCATCTGCCGCCCCAATCAGCCACAGCGGCCCAAATTGCGTAAGTCCACCCAAGCTTTAGCCCACAAACCCTTTTCGATTCCCACAAACCCTGAATCAAGCCACAACTGCATCCACGCGATGGATCGCGCGGATGTCCCAATCCACAAAGGAGCACTTGCTTATGAACGTAATCGACACCAATCAACTCAAATCGGCGCTCGAAAGGCTCTGCCTGGTGGTGCCGAAGCGAGGGTCTTTGCCGGTGCTGGAAAACCTCAGATGGCGTGTCGTGAATGGTCATCTGGAGTTGACCGCCACCGACCTGGACAACAGCCTGCACATCTCCATGCCCTTCGCCGGACCAGCCATCGAAAACGACACGGATGTATTGGTTCCGGCGAAGGAGCTTTATCAAATCGTGAAGACAGAAACTGCCCCCAAGCTGGACATCCGAATTCACGGCGGCAAGTTTGAGCTGCACGCCAACAACCGGAGCCTGGTTCTACCCTGCAGCGAACCGAAAAACTTCCCGCAGATCCCTGATGGGGAGCTAAAGCTGCAAGGCCAGATTCTCGCTTCGGCACTGGATGCTGCATTGCATCGCGTTCTGTTCTGCGTCTCGGCTGAGGCAAGCCGGTACAGCACCGATGTGCTCAGACTTGAAATGCGCGACTCGGTCTTCCGGCTTGTCGGCACCGACGGCCACCGCCTCTCGCTAATCGACGGAGCAGCAAAATCGGAGGGAAGTTCCACGACGCTGCTACTTCGTTCAACCGGTGCGATCCTGAACCGGCTGGGTCTGGCGGAGGAGCCCCGATGGGTCCAGTTCTCCACCTGCGGTTCTGAACAAGAATTTCTCGTGTTCATACTGCCGGATGGAGCCGGGCTCATCGCCCGCCGAGGCCAAGGTCAGTTTCCCAATTACGAGAACGTGTTGCCCAAGTCACCGCTCGAAGCCAGAGTCGTTTTCAGACGGGAAGAACTACTCGAAGGACTCACAAAGCTTTCCCCCACTGCTCGCAAGGCGCAGAGTCCGGCGGTAAAGCTGGAGCTTTCGAAATCACCAGTCTCAATCAAAGCAGAAAACGACGGGACAGCTAACCGCGTTGCCCTGGAGCACACTCGCGTGTTGGGAAAAGCGCGAGACATCGGCTTCAACCATCAGTACCTCACGCAGTACGTGAAGAGCCTGGAAACCGATACCGTCTCGATGAAGCTGTTTCCGCCCGCGATCTCCGAGGTTGTTGTGTTCGACGCCTTTCGCTATCAGCATCTGCTGATGCCGATGCGCGACTAACGCGACCTGACAGGTTTTACCCACAAACCCCTTTCACCCACAAAAAGCCCGATCCACAAGAAGTTCGGCGCACTCCCGCGCTGACCCACATCGGCTGGAGTGCGGGAGACCTGATCCCACGCGAACGAGCGGGGACCGGCCATTCCAGCCACCCAATCCACAAAAGGAGAAAACCACAATGTCAGTAGCGATCCAAGTCGTTGACCCACAATCGGCATCTCTGGCGCTCACCCTACTTCAATCGAAGGCGGGTAATCGCTGGGGCCGGGCAGTGGAAGAAATGAAAACGAATCGCCTGCACGTTTCGGGCGATTTCCCGGAGTTCATCGTGACCAACAAGAGCGGAGTCGCTTACAAGGTGAGACTCGACCTCCACGGCACTGGCTCATGCACCTGTCCCGATTTCCAAGTGCGCATTGCGCAGGAAGGGCGGATTTGCAAGCACATTGCCGCGGCGGCGATCACCGCGTTGGCGCCGCAAGTCGGAGTCTCATCGCCTGCGAACGGAAACGGGACCGTCAAGGCGAACGGGATTTCGAGTGCGGAAGTCGCTCCGCTCATTTTTCGCATCCGGCGCAGCGTCCAGACGGACGGAAAGGCTGCCGTACAAGTTGAGGTCCAGGCGCGCGTGACCAACGACCAGGAGCAGGACCGAGAAACCGCGTCCTACGCCTATGAGTTGCTCGAACGTCTGGCCTCGCAGGCGGCCACCGGGGTCCCCGGCGGGCCCGGTTCTGGCCCGCAGGGGTGGAAGAACACCGCACCCTCAGAAAACATCGCTCGGCAGTTCGATTCACCGAGCGCGGCAACAGCAACGCCGATCAAGCCTCGTCGCGTAGCAACCACCTCCATGGGGTCCCCGGCACGCCCGTCTGTTGGCGTGGCGTGGCAGAAGACAAGCCCTGTTCCTGCGGTCATCACCAAGATCGACCGCATGAAAACCCGTCAGGGCGAGTCGTTGTTCTTGAAGGTGGACGTGGGCGGCGAGACGGTGCGCGTGTTCGGCCGCCCGGAAGAACTGGCGGAGCGTTTGGAAGCGAGCGGTTATGACATCCCGGCAAGCGAGATCGAAGCCGGAATGGAACTCCATCTCCCCTGCCTGGTGAAACTCGGTCAGGGCAACAGCGGATACAAGATCATCGAAGAGTTCTTGCCCGAAGCTGCCGCCTGACTGAGGCCATACCCACCTGTTCCGAGTCAGAGAGACAAAGACGCTCTCTGACTCGGATTCTTCCTCTTTTCTCTATCCCGCGTTTCCAAACAAATCCACAACAGGCGATTCGCTGACGCGCTGCGATTCGGCGCGGGCGAACCATGCCGCAAGGAGTACCGTCGTGAACCCACAAAACGTATGCAGTTCGTTTCTGATCGCAACCGGCCACATACGCGCCATGAGAGGAGGAGCGCAATCCCATATGCTCACTGCCAGTGATGGTCACGCGTACGTGGTCAAGTTCGCGAATAACCCTCAGTCTGTCCGCGTGCCCGCCAATGAGTGGATCGCCAGTTCGATTGGCCGAGCGCTTGGACTAACCATTCCCGAGCCGGCGATTCTCTATGTGCCGGCCAGTCTCGTCGAAAGTTCGCCGTCATTGGTGATACGGCTTTCCAGCGCAACTCTGAAGTGCTCACACGGCCTCGCGTTTGGCTCGCGTGTCATTTCAGGGGACGAGGTCTTTGACTACTTGCCGGAGTCGTTATTCGAAAGAATCGAGAACCGGCAAGAGTTCTTTGGAGCCTTTGCGCTGGACAAATGGCTGTGCAACTGTGACGGCCGGCAGATGCTGTTCTGCCGCAGAGAACCCGACCGCAACTTCCGCGCCCATTTCATTGATTTCGGCTACTGCTTCAATGCCGAAGAATGGGCGTTCCCGGACACGACAACTCGCGGGATCTATGCACGCCGGTGCGTCTACCAGGAGGTATGCGGATGGCAGTCGTTCGAGCCCTGGCTGAGCCGAATCGAATCGTTTGATCTGCTCAAGCTGTGGGAAATCGCGGCTGACGTTCCGCCGGAATGGGCCGAACCGGAAACACTCGCTCAGCTCATTGAGTGCATCTACGCTCGGCGCAGCCGCGTTCGGGAGCTGATCGCGGCGGCTCGCCAATCCCCACACAACCCATTCGGCGCGTGGACGGAGCAGCAGCCATGACGCCGACATTCTGGAAGTACCTCATCAACAGTTGCAACGGCTCAGCGATCTGCATCGTTGCAGCAGGACACCGCGAATGGGCTGAGAAGGAACTAGAAGGCGATACACGCCTGCTCAGCTACACAGCAAGACCGCAGTTTGAATGCCCGGTATTCCGCTGTCCTGCCGACCGAGTTTTACAGCGGCTTCAGCGAATACGGCTAGACCTACAAAAAATGGAGGTGAACCACATGCACGATTCCGTTGTCACCATCAACAACACGCATTGGCCAGCGTACCGGAAAGACAACGGCACGTTGGTTGACCTGCGAATCCTTGACCCACAAGATCGCAGCCCGAAGCCGAAGTTGGTATTCCGGCCTGATGCACTCCGCGAAGCTGGAATCCCCGAGGCGCTCATCGAGGCGGCAGCCCAATCCAATCCGCAAGGGCTGATTCTGTTCGAAGACCTGCCGAAATTCAAAGGCTGCGATGAACAACCCACCTCGCTTGGACCCACCCGCTGAGTCAGACAGAGCGCAAGCTCTGTTCTGATCCCCTTCCTGATCCAACTCCCAAATCCATAACAACTGACCGGAGGTGCGCGATGCGCCAGACGAATGAGAACACGTCCGTCAACCTGAAGCTGGTGATGCTCTTTGACTGGCGAAAACACGTTTACTGCATCTGCAGCCACAATCTCTCGCCCGAAGATGCATCAGCGGAAGTCACTGAACTGCGTCGCGACGGCCTTCCCGCTTTCACGGTGGATCAGCGCTCGCGCCATCTGCAAGACGATGCCGAGGACTGCGAATCCTGCCGTGCCGATGTTCAGCAGTGCATCAATCCACCGCCTGCTCTTGAACGGAGAAGCCGAGAATTCCGCCGCTAATCGCCACCTCAAGACCACAAACGGAATCACCACCTGATTCCAAATCCATCCACAACCGAAAACCACACAACACTGGAGGTGCGTCATGCCAGAGGACAGCAACGGCTATACGCATTACGTCGTTTTGAACGAGACGATCCTCGGCGAGGCCCGCATTATCGAGAAGTGTAACGAGTGCATCTCGCTTGCATTCGTGAAACTCGGGATCGGCAGCTCAAGGCCGTTCAACGATTACGCCTTCGTTGAGAATCGCGCCCTCGTTCCCAAAATTCTGAACTGAACCCACAAAAATTCCCATCCACTTCCGCCAAACCACGCAAGTCCAGCCAGAAATAGGCCCGCGAGGGGCGACCTGCGCTCCGCGTGAGCCGAAAGTGACAGAAGTGACAGATGGGAATCCCGTTTGTCACTTCTGTCCCAATCCCCGATCTGGGAGCAATTGCCGTGATACCAGAGCCGAATTTCCCCGCTCAGCCCGATGAATTTATTGGCAGAAACACGCAAGTCGAGGCATTCCGGCAAGTGTTGGTTCAGGGGCTGCTGACGGGCAGAACGCCATCGTTTGCCGTCTTGGGAGACTGGGGAGTCGGGAAGAGCAGCCTTCTGTTGAAATACGCGGCGATGTGCTCGAAACCCGAGTATGCCATCCTCCCTGTCTTCTTCTCAGTCTCGACGGAACTCTCTGATTACAAGTGCTTCGCGGAATGCCTGCTTGACACGTTCACGCGTGCACTGGAGAACTCTGACTCGTTGGCCACGCGAGTCCGCAGTGAAGTGCAGAAATGGCGACTGAGTAAGGTCTCAGTCGGTGGCGTTTCCCTTGATCGCCAAGGTCCAGAATTCTTTCACAGCTCCGGCACGGCCATTCTCAAACACGCCTTACACGAAGCCTGGAGACAATTCATTCGTCCGGCACGGATCAACGGCGTGATCTTCTTCCTTGACGATCTCCACAACTTCGCCGATCAAGGCGCTCAGGGCATCGCCCTGGCGTTGCGAGATCAATTTCAGGAATTCGCCATACACGGAGTCAACTGCAGCCTGTGCTTCTCGGCTCGATCTGACTACTTTTCGAATATCAGAAGCTTTGCGGAACCGGCAGTCCGCTTCTACGAGAAGGTCTATCTCTCATCATTCACCCTGCCGGAAACTCGCGAGTACACCGCAGCGGTGTTTGAAAACTCGTCCCAAATCCAACAGCTCGCGCATTGGCTATACGACAAGACGCTCGGTCATCCCTACTTCTTGGCTTTCGTCAGTCGACAGTTGCTGGCCCTCGCCCGCGGCTCTCTCGCTGACCCTGAATTGCTCTGGCCTGCAATTTTCAAGCGGTTAGAGCAGGAGAAGTTTCGGTCGGATCTCGCGCACGTAACCGAAAGGGAAGTCCAACTCCTGCGAGACATAGCAAGAGCGAGGTATGACGAGGTCAGTCCCGGAGAAATGAGCAATCGATATGAACGGAAATATTTCAGCCGCCTGACCGAAAAAGCCCTGCTTCTTCGCGTCGGTCGCGGACGCTACAAACTTTATCACCCACTCTTTCGGCTGTTTCTACAAGAAGGATGATCCAGGACCCACGACCAGGAGCAACGAATCGCGGGCGCTGCGCGCGACCGTTGCCGTGTTAGGCATAACAGCATCAATTGGAGGCCTTGAACATGGAAAACACCATTCAGCAGATTGAGACGAACGCAGCAACAGTTGACCCGCCCGAAGAGATACTGAGCGCGAAGGAGGTTGCGCAGGACTTCGGAGCAAGCAAGAGCTGGGTATACGCCCACGCGGATGAGTTAGGCGGCTACCGCGTCGGGAGACGCCTTTGGTTCCGCTGGCAGCGAATGCAAGAAGGCATATCAATAGAAGCCAAGCAACAATAAGGGCAACGCGAACACGCTGCTGAAACCAACGGGTGCCGGGCCGCAGGCCCGGCACAGCGCCAACCCACCGGGCGGACTCCCTTCGCTTGACCCATTGCCCTTTATCCATACCCATTTCGGTTTCCATCCTCCCCATTCCATCTGCCGTAACCACCGTGAATTCAAAGGTAACGGAGCGAGGCAACGCGTATGCAACTCAACGAAACTGAAGTGATAGACTCATGTGAGTTGGCGAAACGACTGAACGTCCCCGAAACGTGGGTGCGTTCGCGAACCAATCTGAAACGTACGGACGACCCGATTCCTCACCTGAGGTTTGGGCGCTACGTTCGGTTCTCTTGGGGCAGCGATTCACTTCGGGAGTGGCTGGAGCGCCAATTGGTTTGTACGAACGGGCAGGTCATTAGGAGGAAATGATGACCAAACCTGTTCGTTATCAAGATGGATGCCTGTACGTGGATCACGGTGCTTGGTTCGTGCGCTACCGTGAGCGCGTGCGACAGGAGGATGGCTCGATCAAGCTCAAGCAGCGGGCCAGGAGATTGGGCAGCGTGAAGGATTATCGGCGCGAGAGCGATATCAGGCCGTTGTTCACCGATTTTATGCAACGGCTGAACGCGGTGAAATTCACGCCTGAAACCAACCTGACCCTGAAGGAGTTTGTCGAGAACATCTACCTGCCGTTCATTGAAAGCGAAACACGCGCCTCCACGAATAAGGGATACCGGGAAATCTGGAACAATCACATCTGCGACCGCATCGGCGAGATTCGCGTTCGGGAATTCAGGACGGTTCACGCCAGCAAGATGCTGCGGGCCATCGCTGATGAAAATGACCTGAGCAAAACTACGCTCCAGCATATCAAGAGCGTGCTCAGCGGCATTTTCACCCACGCGAAAAACGAAGGTGCGTTCGACGGTGCGAATCCGGTCCAGGGTGCCCGTATTCCCAGCAACGCACGCGAGCCGAGAGAAACCTACGCGTACAACTTGTCGCAAATTTGCCGAATCTTGCAGGCCCTGCCATTGCTACCCAAAGCAGTTGTCGCCACGGCGTCCTTCGCTGGACTGCGCGAGGGCGAGTTGCGCGGGTTGGAGTGGCCGGACTACACCGGCGACGCGCTCAACGTCAATCGGTCGATTTGGAAGAACGTGGTAAACCGACCGAAGACACGGGCCAGCGCAGCGCCTGTTCCTGTGATTCGGCAATTGGCCGACATCTTGAATGCATATCGCACTTCCATGGGCAATCCCAAGACCGGCGTGATGTTCCACGTCGGCGACCGAAAGCCGATGGACTGCGACAAACTGGCCCAGCGAGTCATCCGCCCAGTTGTGGAAGCAATCGGTATGGACTGGTATGGCTGGCATGGGTTCCGGCGTGGTATTGCGTCGAATTTGTATGAGCTGGGCGCGAACGAGAAAATCGTGCAACGCGTCCTGCGTCATGCGAAACCGCACGTAACCAGGGATCGCTACATCAAGGCCTTTGATCCGGCGGTGCTCGCCGCAATGAAGACTTTGGAAGCGACCTTGGACACGCTGAAAATGCAGAGTGCAGCAATCGTGCAGCAGGCAAATTAGCCGACTGTGCTAAACTGTTGAAAATACGCCGCGGAGAGGTGGCCGAGAGGCTGAAGGCGGCGGTTTGCTAAACCGTTGTACTGGCTAAAACCGGTACCGGGGGTTCGAATCCCCCCCTCTCCGCCAGATTCTTGCAACTGTTGGAGTTAGAGGAAATTCGCTGACGGTTTAGGCGAGTGATTGCGCGGCTCCTTTATCCCAGTCTTATCCCACTGCTTTACTGTACTGCCTGCCCTGCTGCTGCACTGAATAGCTGTTCAACTTGCGCCATGCCGTTTGCTGTGACTTCGGGCACGGATTTGATGTAGTGCGTAAGGGTTGTGTTGACGCTGGAATGCCGCAACAATCCTTTCGCGGCCATCGGATCGCGGGTGATGGTGTTTAGCTGTGTTGCGATACCGCGACGAAGCGAGTAGTAGCCTTGCCACTCAAGCGGCTTCCAACCTTTCGATTGGCCGTTGCGGTAGTTTGCGCGGTTGCGGAGTGCTGGACGGATGGCAACATGCGCCAGCATATCGAGGCTAAGCGGCTTGCCCTTCACGCCTCGTAGGATGGGGCCGCTACAGGGATTGCTGTCCGCTGCGCGTAGCTCCGCAAGAAGCTCTCGAAGCGGCTCAATCACTGGAACGGGTTTTGCGGCACTCGCGGTTTTCGGATCGGTCGTGTGCTTGCGCCAAACGCTCTGTTTGACTCTGAGGGTTTTATCATCATAGTTTTCCCACGTCGCGCCTCGTGCTTCGCCGGGACGCAGCCCGGCGAAGAACATCAACGCAATCGCCGTTTGGGCTTGGAGCTTTTGACGTTCTTGTAGGTCTTTCGCTCGCTTCAGCACGTCGAGTATCGCGATTACCTCATCCGGCGTGCTCGCGTGCGTTTCTGCGGGAGCAACTGCTTTCCTTGGAATGATTGCGCCCTGTACGGGGTTAACCCCGTCGAGTACTCCAAGGTTTTTAGCGTAAGTGAGAATGCCGCTGAGGAGCGACTTTGCGTGTTGGAGTGAGCGGCGTCCCCAACCTCGCTGCGCAAAGTGGGCCAGCATGTTCGCGGCGTCCAGTGTCCTGAAGTCCCGCAAGCGAACTTCGCCGACTCGCGGGGAAAGGGCTTCCCAAAGTTTCGAATAGCCATGTACGGTTGACGGTTTGAGGCTCCCGCGTGCGTATGGCTCGTAATACTCGCTAACAAACGCATCGAGTGTAAGTGAACTACGGGCGTCTGTCCTACCTTCGTTCAACGCCCGGAGTTTCTCCGCGAGGAGTGGCCGAACATCCGCTTTCGTGCGATAGCGGTCGTCCACTTCGCAGAGTTTAAGAAAGCGCTGTTTACGGACGGTCCGGCCGTTCTCAATCACATCTTCGCGCCAGCGTCCGTACCAGCTTCCTCCTATTCGTTTGATGGTGCCCGATTGTGTTTTCAATCAGCCCTCCTTTGGCAAATCTAGTTTTCTGCGGATGTACTCAGACACCGGAAGCCCTTGATCTCTTGCGCGCTTCTGCAATTCGCGCCACTGAGCCTTGGTGAGGCGGACGGGAATTGCGAGCGAGCGCACCTTAGAGCGAGGTTTCGGCGGCCTGCCCATTCGCATGACTTATCGTATATCGATAAGTGGGAGGGGGTGTCAAGAGTGAATTATGTGTTTCGCGCGTGTCGCAATTGTTTCAGAGGCTCTATAACGTTTTCAGCCGTTTCGCGTGCTGTTTCTGCCGTTCAAGCCAAGCGAGCACATCTCGCCAGTCAAACCGCAAATACAGCCCCATTTTTAGGTGAGGGAGCGGATCGGGATTGCGGACGCCTGAGCGGTTGCGCGTTTGTTCATACACCCACGAAGGTTTGACCTGGAGGCGCGCTGCGAGTTGTTGAGGCGTGAGAATTTCCATCGGAGGTTTTCCGCTGACTGGCGTAATCCCGTCCTGTGCTTCAGCGACTTTCAGCATTGTTTCGTTCCTTTCGCTGACATTTGTTGTGCGGACTTACTGGAGAAATGCGGCCACGAGTCGCAGTTGATACACCAGTGTCAATTCGCCCGAAGGGGCGGATGACTAATGGAAATGGGTCGCGGACTCCTGTGGCTCAGGAGTGTCTACTGATTTCGACGAAAGCTGAGCTTGGGCTTTTGTCACAGTCAGACGAGCGTAATACTGGGGGTCGTGTTTTTCGTCGGCGCGGTAGTCAGCGATGCGGCGGATGATTTCTTCGGGATCGTCACCGCGTGCGAGGGCACGTTTCGCGTAAGCCCAATCGCGTTCGGATTGGGATGTGTGGTCGGCCTTTTTGTTGAGGGATTGCCGGGGCTGGTCGATCTGCCGTTTGGCTTCGACGGGCGGGGTGCGGAGCTTGAAGTCCCAAGCGTGGTACGTCTGGGTTGTTTGCTGACGGGCTGCAACTGGAAAGTCTTCGTCGTATTTCTTATTGGCAAAGCCCGGAAGCCGGAGCACGCGAGCCGAATCCGTAGCAGCGGGATCGGCTCCAAACTCGTATGCGATTGCTTGCTGAAAGTTCTCGCCCTCCTCGGGTTTGATCCCCTCAACTTTCCAGACGACCTGGTATTTGCCCGGTGAGGTTTCGAGCACGAAATTTGGCTTGGGAACAAGCTCAGAATTCTCTATCGCTGCGAGAGCACGCGGGCCATCGTAATCAAGGTCCGCATAGAGGTGCCGGATCGTTTCGATGTCCTGCTTGGTGCGGCTATAAGAGCCGGGCTTGAGGGTGTTCATGCCGATGTAGATGTCGAAGCCTTCAAGATTCTTGAAGGCGAGCCATGCCTGAAATTCGGGGCTCGCAATCTTCTCGGCGGTCGTTATGCGCTGGATCACCTCGCCGCGATTGCGGCTTCGCAGCAAAATAGCAATGCGATCCGGGGGTTGAAAATTGGCACGGATATAGTCGGGTGCCGAAAGAGAGTCGGCCATCGAAGTGCTCCCTGTTTTGCGGTGAGTTCAGATACGAGCCGCGAATACTGCGGAAAGGTCGTAACGGTCGGCCTCGGAGTTGTAACCGCGAATTTCGAGGACTTCCGAGATGAGCCGTTTACCTGGCCGGCGTTCTAGTTGAACGAGGATATTCAACGAATCGCCGATGTTGTTCTTAATGGCCCGGTACGGCAGTTCGACTCCGCTCTGGAGAACACAACTCGTAAAGCGCGCAAGCGCTTGAGCAGCGCAGCTTGCGTGAACCGTTGAGAGCGTCCCGGAGTGGCCAGTGTTGAGCAACTGGAGCAAATCGAATGCCTCGCCACCGCGAATCTCGCCAAGAATGATGCGGTCGGGTCGGTGCCGGAGAGAGGCTTTCAGCAAGTCGCGGATCGTGACGGCGGGCACGTCCGGCTGCGCCTGGCGCGCCTCGAAGCGCACAAGATTGGGTTTCTCCAACTGGATTTCGGACGTGTCCTCGATGAGAAGAATCCTGTCGTCGTCGGGAATGAACATCCCGAGTGCGTTCAAGAGAGTCGTTTTCCCACTGCCGGTGCCGCCGCTGATAAGGATGTTCTGGCGATTCTGAACATAGCCTTGCAACCGTGCGGCAAGGTCTGAATCCAGGGTGCCTCTCCCCACGAGGTCTTCGACGGTGAAGTGGCGGCTGTTGAATTTGCGGATCGTCAGGGTCACGCCATGGATGCTGCAGGGAGGAATCACGGCTGCAACACGGCTGCCGTCCGGAAGCCTGGAATCGAGGATCGGCTTGGCTTCCGAAATGTCATCCTCGAGACGCCGCGCAATGTTTTTGACGGCGACCATGAGAGATTTCTCGGTCAGACTCAGGTCGGAAACCTGTTCAAGCACACCTTCACGTTCGATGAAAATACGGTCTGGTCCGTTGACCATGACTTCGCTAACGGAATCGTCGCGAATCAGGTGCTCAATAGGTCGCAAAAACGGAAGGATCGTTTCGAAGCCGAGAGTCATACTTCGCCGTCCGCCATCTGCCGGAAATACGATTTGTTCGGGTCGTTATAGTAGGGCTTGAGATAGCAGAACTTCGGCGGCATCGGGTTGAGGCCGTCGTAGGCGATGGTGATGGACTGTGCATTTTTTAGCTCTGTGAACGTCTTCATGTCGAAGCGGAAGTCGGTCTGGGTGTTGTAGCTTTTTGAGGCGGTCACATTGGCGCGGTGTGCGATGGCTTTGCCGGTTAACAAGCTTACCCTGGCATCGTGGCCGCTTTCGGAGATGTTGTAACTGACCTTCAGCTTGTCCTCCCGTCCGCAAAGCTCGCTTGCGGTGCGGGCCGAGAAATCGTCTGAGAGCGCTAGGAAAATCTTGCTGCGGAAAGTCTGCAACAACGTGCGCCAGGTCTCGCCGGGCAAAACGGACTTGAGGGAACTGATGCTCTGCGTTGCAACAATCGGGATGCATTTGGGCTGGCGCGAGAGGCTGAAGAACTTCTCGTCGCCGGTGGGTTCGTTCTCGCCGACCGTGGCGAAGTTCTGATACTCGTCGCACACGAAGAAAACCTCGCGAAAATGCTTCTTTGGATTCTTCACCATATCGGGCACCCGATTGAGCACGGCCCGCTGAAAATCGAGCTTCATCATCACACCCAGGGCGCGCGCCAAGCCTGGATTCAATCCGATGGGAAAATTCAACGCACAAACTTTGCCGTTTTCGATTACCCATCGGAACGAAGGCAGAGGCTTGCCAAAATCGCCATTGGCATTGGCGACGGCGTCATAGCATTCGGGCGGAGGACAGAACGTCCTCTTTACAATTGGATTGTCATCGAACAGCGAGAGGAATACCGAGACGCCTTCGACAATCGAAGTGCGGAGCTTTGGCTCGATCCGCCGCCAGTCATTTTCAAACCATCTTTTGACGGCCTGAAGCTGCTCCTTCTGTTGCCACGGAACCTTGTCGCCAAGCGATACCGTGAAGGTCTCGGATTCGATGGAGTGCTGTTGGAGGACCGCACGCAAGCCTGGCGTGTCGGGAGCCTTATACTTGTCGAGCTCCTTGTCGAGCGTGAATGGGAACGGTCCGAGGACCGTGCAATTCTCTAAATAGACTGGACGCGAAACCAGGACGTAAGCGGCTTCAAGAATGCGACGCTCGGCTTCCTTTATTTTTCTATCGAGGATGTCTGGCGAGATCGCGCATTCGTACACGTCGAAGAGCGTCACGTAACCGTAAGCGACCTTGTGAAGCAAGATGATGAACTTCACGAGGTTGGTGTACGCCTGCTGCCAGAAAGGCTCTTTGCCTCTGCCAAAAAGGTTATTGAGAAGCGATGCGATACTGTAGGCCAGGGCGTAAGCGTCGAGGTCGTTGTGCAACGGGTTGTAGCGGTAGTCGGAATCGAGGCTGATTTCGATATAGTCTTCGGCCCGGCCATGGCGAGTGAGAATTTCCTTCACCTGATGGCAAAAATCACCTTTTACTTCGAGGACGAGTCCGCCGAGCTTTTTCTCGGGTTGCGAGGCTTTGTACGCGGCAAGCTGTTCAACGAATGGATACATGCAGCAACTGGTCTTGCCGGTTCCAACCGCGCCGACGATGGCGATTCCGGTGAAAAGCCCGCGCTGCGGGATGATGAGCCAACGCGGGGTTTCCGTAGGGACAGGTTTGCGCGGATTGTGAACCTCGCCGACAACGAGAAAGAGGTCTTGCCGCTGGCGTGCGTCGGGATAGCGCGGTAAGCGTCCTGCCGTAATCTTGCGATGGGCCTTCAACGCAAAGATGTAGAGGCCGGTGAGGAGAATGGAGTAAACAATGTAGGGCGTTGAAAAGAGGAACACATTGTAGGACCACTTCACACCTTCAAAAACGAGCGGGGCGCGAAGGGCCATTAGTTGCAGGAACACATTCTGCTCTGGAAATGGAATGCAGAAGTAGAGCGCCATGCCTGTTACCCCCGTGAAAAGAAAGGCGAGAAAATTTTTCGAGTTGATGAGTCGCTGAATCACGACTTTTTCACCTGGGCGGGCTGGGACGTTTTCCGCGCCTTCCTTTGCTCCTTCTGAAGGCGGTCAAATTCTTTGTCCTTCCAGAAGACAAAGCGGAGGGCTGAAGCCACGACGTGATCGGGCGTACTGCCAATGAATTTCGCATAGCTGTCGAGAGTTTCAGCAAGAGGCTCCTCCAACCGAAACTCGCGAGTTACCATCTCAGCTGGCTTTTTGATGAATGACACGGTGCTCCTCCTTTTGCGATTGGCGACGAGAATTTCAAGCGCGGACAAAACACTTGGCGCAGTTACTGCGCCACGGGCGGGAGCGACCTCACGAAACCCTTTCGGGGCCGCCGAAGGCGGGAAAGGGTGGGGTCGCTCCCGCCCGAGACAGTGTTTTGTCCGCGTGCTTTTGCAGTGGCTCTACAGCACGTATGTAGCTGATGGGGCACTACTTGTGCGCTGCCGCGCGCTGAACCGGAATCTGAACGGGGTGCTGAACCGGGCTGAAGGGTCCCCGTTCAGGTCGTGACGGGCGCTTCATCGGTGGAAGGCCTCGCTCCCGAACGAGGTATGTATCGAAGCTAAAGTTTCGCTCGGAATGCTTTGGGCTCGTTTCGAGCGCCATGTCCTTCTCCGTGAGCTTCCCGGCTTTCCAGCTCTGAAAGAGCTTTTCGAAGTGCTCGCCCTGGTACCGTTCCATCGAAGTTCGGAGGAATTCCAGGTCGCTGGCGACCGGCGTGACGTATTCGCGGTTCTCCCATGCCTTCCTGATCTGGAAGTAGCGGACAACATCGCCAGAGGCAGAGACCTCAAACGGCGCTATTACCAACGAACGGAATTTGTCGCGCGCACGGCCAAAATTCGTCGGTGCGGCAGAAATAAAAACGAACCGGAATTCGCGCAGTTCACGGAATAGCGGCTGATACGCGCAAAGATGAGTCAGGAAGCCGTCGAGGGAGTCCGCGCCCGCGTCCACGTAAGTGAAGGTGACCACAGGGGAGGAAGAACTCCCGCTGATCGGCGCAAGAAAAAGGGGAAACTTATCCACAAAGTAGCGGACAGTAGGTGTCGTGCCTGGCGCACCGTCATAAATCCTGACTGGCAGAAATTGCCTCTTGACTTTCAGGGTCTCGCAGAAATATTCGACCTTGTCCGTTTCGGTTTCGAAGTAGTCGTATTCGCGATTTTCGAGAATAAAGCTGAGGCCCAAAAGGCGCGCCTTGACGTGGTGAAATGAGTGCGTGCGGCGATTGCGGAGATTTTCCTTGCCGATAGCGGCGTACAGAGGCTTGGAAAACACGTGATAAACGCGCCCGTAATCCGGGCAATCCGTAGAATTGCCGTGTTTGTTTTTCGAGAGCTTCTTTGTGAGGGCCCGCGTGCGGAAGCCGCGTTGCGAACCGGTGAAGGCCAAGAAATGGCGCGTCGTGAAGTAGCCGGAATGCGTCGCAACAATATAAAGGAAGCGGGCTTCTGCGGCGGTGTAGCCGAAGCTCTTAATTGCATCCACGAAATGGTCGGCAATTTTCATAGCGAGAGTATCTCCGCCGTGACTTCACGGTCGTTGAGAATGCGTCGAAGCCGCGTTACATCGTCGGCGCGGCCGTAGATCGTGAACCCCGCATGAGCTTTTTCCGTCATGTGGCGCGCGTGGTAGTGCGAGGTGGCGAGTTCGAGGTCCACTTTCGCCCTGTCGAGATCCGGGGTGTCGTACTCGATCCGCATGTCTGGAAGGGGGATCCTGTTGCCTACAACCCTGAGGCCATTCCGAGCGGAAATTTCAGCCTTCTTCTCCGGGTCGTCTCTCTCCGGGCCGAGCTTCGCCAGATCGCGGTAGAGATTCTTCTTCAGTTCGTAATCCAGATAAACTCTGAGGTTCTTCCCGCCTTTGCTCACAATTTCAGATGCGACTTTCTGATATAGGCGGTAGAGCTCCGCGTCGTGCCGCGCTTCCTTAGGTTTTCGAAAGCCGTGATACGTAGCCTGATCGCTAGGGAGGACGCGCGAGTGGCGGAGCAACTTCTGCCCTTCACGCGTGAGGGCCACCATTGTCGGCGTATCGCCTTTGAATCCGGGTAGTGTGTGTCGCTCGATTAGGGATTGCTGTGACAGATTGCGAAGGTCACTCTCCATGCGGGCCTGATTGCCGTCATAGCCATACTTCGTGAGGTCCTCTTCATTGACGGCGCGAAAAGCTCCAATGTGTACCAGCGCAGTGATCTCAGAATCGCGGAGGCGATAAGTGCGATTCCGCTCTCGATACTCGCTCCTAATCCGGTCTGGTTCGGGGCGTCTCGGGCTAAGTTCTTGGTTACGTAAATTGGTCGTACTCGCCTGGTCCCCGGTCTCTGCGGCTCGTGGAATCGTGAGGGTGGTGTCTTCGATACCTCGCCGTCCCCCAGGCGTTTCGTGCCTGAGGGGAGCGACTTCTCGGCTGTCGAGAAGTTGCGGCCAGCGTGACATCGCTATTCCCGATCTTCAACGTCGCTCGAAAGTTCCGATTGGCCGACGTTGAATTGCCTGTCGAGATGGGCCAGCTTCCGCCCCGTGTCTTTGAGGAAGAATTTCCGGTTCAGGACGAAGGCGGCTGCGAAGACGTTCGCAAACAGGAGACCACAGTAGGAAAGGATGTATGCCGAATACGCTCTCCAGATCACGACCTTGAAGGGGATGAAAAACTTCAGTTCGCCCATAAGGAAGAAGCCGATGGCGAGCATTACTGCGATTGTGATTAGCAGGGCGTTGGCTATCATGAGTTTTTCATCGTTGAAGAAGGCTTGAGTTTTTTGGGTCCCGGTCTTTTCAAACCTTCAATTCCGTTGGAGGGAGCGGGCGGAAAGCCGTAAAGCACCGGAGGCCCTCCAGAAGCGCGTCTGGGGCATCGAGCAAGAGAACCGACCGGAAGGGCTGTGGCGTACGTTGGGGCAAACGCTCTCAGTGCTGAAGAAAAGTGGCGCGCGGAGGTTGGGCCGAGGATGCGAGGCGTCCCGCCCGCGACCGACTCCTTGTGGGCTTGGCGAGTTCGGTCACTTGAACGCTTCGTCTTCGCGAAAATACGTGATGGCCAGGCCGAGCGGGTTAATGGGGATGAGTTCGTTCGGAACGTTCGTCTTGAACACGAAAACGAAGTTGGCGGTATAGAGCGCGCGCTTTAGTTCGCTGCGGTCAGCGGGCGAGTAGTACACCATGTAGAAGTCCACGCGGGCCTTGTAGGGTGGGTTCTGCATCCCTTCGAGCGCGACATTTTTTACCTCGATATCGATCTCCGGCTTTGAAGGATCAGTCAGAAAGCTCTTGATGACATCACTTTTCTTGTAGGCGTCAATGATGTCGCTGGCGAGCGTTCCGTCAAGAAAATAGAGCGACTTCGTCAAGTCATCTTTGACCGTGTAACGGTTGCGCCGGTAATAGAGCTGGCAGAACTGCGACAAGAAGTATTTGGCCTCGACATCCTGCGGCTTGTACTCGAAATTGCTGTAGGCGAGGGCCTCGGCTCGGCCCAACTGGTCAATGCGGATCACGAGGGGCCGGAAGTTCTGGAAGGTGCGGATCGTTCGCAAATCTATAAGGCCGAGAGCTATAGCCACGAGCGCGAGCAAGACGAGCGCAATCTTGAGATAAGTGTTTGTCACCATGGGGTCTCCGTACTGCTCCAAATAGAGCCGTTTCGCGTCGTGAAAGCTGCGGTCGTCATTCATGGCAGAAGGCCCCCAAAGATGCTGGCGGAAGATGCGCCGGAACTGCCGCTAAAGATGTGGTTCGTGAGCGCGGGTATTTTCAGTAGCGCGTAAATCGCGGCCAAGAACGTGATAAAGAGCACTGGAAACCATCCGATAAGCTGGGATGTCGAAACCGCACCTGGCGGCCCAAGCCGAAGCACACCCATAATCAAGTTGGCTATGACGAAAACGACTGCTGCCGCGATGACCTGATAAAACGCATACTGGATGAAGCACTTAAACCAACCCCAAAAGAGCCATTCGAGCTTGGGCACGATGAAAAACGGAATGAAGATTGGCCCCACTAAGACGCACACCGCAGTCGCAATGAATCCAAAAGCGATGACGACGATAGCAATGGCCTGCGCTGCTGCGAGCAGGATTACGACGACAACGTAAATTACCGTCCCGAGGAAATCGCCAAAGGTGGGGGAATTGAGGCGGCTTTCAAAATCGCTCACGCCGTCAACGACAACCTGCAACTGCTGCTGGGTGATCCTGTTTGAAAGGAATTGGGATTCATCCGTGATGAGATTGTGAAAGCTGCTGCCGACGCCGGGAATCGGATTGGTGTAGTAGTTGACCATGCCGAAACCAAAGCTAATGGTCAGAATGAGCGTGGCGAAATTCTCGAAGTGGAGAAGGTGCCTGCCGCTGGCAGCCGACAGCGCTGATTTCACTCCGTACCAGGCAACAAGGATTGTGGCGAACATGCGAAAGAGGTTCTGGCCCATCGCGTCGAAGAAGCCGAGGTGCTGGGTGAGAAGCTGGTTGATGGCCTGATAGATGAACTGGAGGAAATCCGTTTGCATTCGGTGCTCCTTCGGCGCGATGGAATGGGACTGACTGCGACTACTGCATGCGGAAGTTCTGGAGGGAATTGCCCAGAGTGCTGGTCATACGAGACAAGTTGCCGGCGATGGTTGCCTGACGGGTAATGTCATTGTCAATGAAGCTGACGACGGCGTCGCGCTGCTGCTTTGCGGCGATGACATTTTGTTCGAGCAAGGAGAGCAACAATTTGTTGGAGTCCTGAAGCGTGCGAAGCGTGAGCACGTTCGTGGCGTTGATTTTGTTGAGCACGGAAACTTCCGTGTTCAGGTTGGGATCGCCGGAAAGCGAATCCTGTTCGAGGTTGTTGATCTGGTTCTGAATCATCTGCGCGTTCTCACGGATTGCGCCAATGGTCGCCATCGCGGTGACGTTTGAGCCGTCGGAGAGCTCGACCGATGCGTACTGTGACTTTACGCGGTTTTGCTCGTCGGGAGTCATGCCGGCAAGGAATTGGCCGTCGTATTGGAGGAGGGGCGTGGTGGCCTGCTGGTAGCCCGAGTTGATGCTTCCGGGCAGGCCTGAGTTCATGCCGTTGACCCACATTCCCGTGTTGCCATAAGTGTTCGGCGCGACCACGTTCCGCCATTGCGAGAACTGGGCGCGGTAGCGGGCCGGCATGTTCTGGAGGTTTTGCGCCATCCGAAAAGCCAGGTTGTACTGATTCACGATTTGCCGGTAAGTTTGCTGAAGTTGAATGAACTGCTGTACGAGCTGGCGGTAGCGCAGCACAGCATTCGCGTAATTCGTCGGGTCATACACGATTCCGCCGAAGCCGAACTGAGCGGAGGCCGTGCCAACGCAGAAGCCCAGGATTAGAAGCACCACAAGGATTTTTCTCTTCATCACAGTTGTTCCCCCTATCTGAAGTTAAGATTTAGAATGCCGTCATGACAGTCAAAACTGGTCGCGAGCGTGAGGCGGCCGAGATCGTCCGCTATAAGAAGGCGGCGCTCGTGGGGCGTCTCCTCCTTGGAGAGCTGAATGCCCCAATGGAGTACGTCAGCATCGATGACTATCTGCGTAAGAACCGAAGAGACCTGATCTCGGAAAGGGATAAACTGCGCGAGTCACTCCGAAGTGAGATTGCCAAGTTCTGCCGGAACAACTTCGAAAATATCGGGCCCGAAGACTTAGGCAAGTTGTACGACGCGCTCATCAAGCACGGGAGCACTTGGTTTGTGCCGCTCACAGTATTCGAACGCGAATTTGGGCGATTCAAGCCTGGGGTGCTCAAGGGCGCTCCGCTTCATTCAACTGTTCACATTTCACCCTGGGGTCTGCAAACTGAGTTCCCAGAGCAACATCTGCTTAAGGACTTGGCCGTTTCACTGAACGAGGCAATCGAGATCGAGGAGAGGCAGTTGACTCGCTTTAGAACGCAATCGTGGGGCGAGAACAAAGAGGCAAAGACGCGTTCTGAACTGGCCGACCTTCTCAGGCGTCGGAATGCATACCATAGAGCGTGCGTTCTTTCGTGCTTCAATCTGATCGAAGCATATATTAACGGACTGTCGTGGGATTACGTTCAAGAGCACGACATTTCCAGCCTTTCCGAAAAGAATCGGAATGTTCTAACCGAGGCGGAGAGTCTGGTAAACATCGTGACGAAGCTGATCAGAGTGCCGGGTTTGGTCGCGGGCCGAGAGCCAGGACCACTTCATCAAACGCGCGATCCCCTAAAGTCGTTCATCGACATCGTTAAACCTTACCGAGATGCCATCGTACATGCGTCTCCTTTTGCTGCGCCTCAGAGGTTCGGTGGCTACGACAAATTAAGTAAGTTGTACGCGCTGAACCTAAGCACGGTGAGAAAAGCAGTTGAAGTGGCAGTGGATATAATCAAGGAGATTCATAATTTCATCGGTGGCCGTGGCGAACTCCCGCCGTGGTTTCTGCCGCGAAGCTCAGATGGACATTTCGTGATTGTTCCCGACGGGCAAGGCCGTAACGGCTCATAAATCAGACGGCATTTTGTGGTTTGCGTAATCGGGTACTACGAGGTCGCAGGAGAGATAAATCTTGACGCGGTGGCCTTCGCGGATGGTGACCGTGGGCAGAATGTTCAGGAATCTGTCGAGGATGCGTTGCGAGCTCTGGCCCAGGCTTTCCCCAATTCCTTGCTGAACGCTCTGCGTGCCGGATTGAGTTAACACGGCGCCGGAACGCGCTTCGGCAACGCCGCCGATTGCGCCAATAGCGAGCGATGCGCCAAAGATTTTCGTGTAGTGGTTGTTGATCTGATCGCGGAGACCTGTGTCTCCGATCTGGTTCATGCCTTTGAACTGGTCGAGGCTGACGGAATAGCCATCCGGCATAATGAGCCGGTGAAACGCGACGGCAAGGCGCGTTTGCCCAAAGGCTTCCACGCGCTTTGCTTCTCCCAGAACCTTTGAGCCGGATGGAATCAGGATGTGCTGGCGGTCATGGGAGTAGATATCGTTGGTGACGAGGCATTCGACAGGGCCGGTGAGGTCGCCGTTGAGACGGTTTAGGAGCACGGTTTCAAGGATCGTGCCCTCAAAGATGACGTAGTTCTTGCCTTCGGCTGCGTTGAGCGCCGATGGGTTCGGTGACGGCTGCTTCGAGGTACTCTCGGAGGCTTTCTTTTCCGCTTCTGTTGTTTCTGCTTGGCGTCCGCTGCCGGGAACCGGTGACGCTGGTGCAACTGGCTGCAGCATTGGCGGCAATGTCTGGAGGATCTGGGAGAGTTGCTGGTCAAATGTAGGCTGCTGTCCTGGTTGATTTTGCAAGCTGGACGGATTGTTTGTGACGGGCGACTCCGACTGCGCGAAGTCTTTCCGATAGCTCAAGGCCACGTTCGAAGAAAACAGAGAGAGATAAGCTCTCTTTCTACTCTCCTCGCGAATCGGATCGGATGCGGAAGGCGCACCCGATTGCGGATTTGAGACTTGAGCCGGAGAGGATGTCTGTGCTTCCGATTGAAGAGTAGTGAAAAGCTTGGTCTGCTGATTTAGCGCGGCCTGCTGCTCACGCTGCAACTCCTGAATCCGGGTTTGAAGGTCGGCGATCTTGGCCTGGTTCACTTCGAGCGGAGCGGGAGTTTGCGTCGCTGGCGCTCCTGACTTCGGCGCGGTTTGGACTTTCTTCCCGCCCGTGAGCCACATGATGATAACCATGAGCACAGCGAGGCCAAGCATCACCCATGCCTGAATGTTTTTAGGCATGAGGCCGGGCGGCTTCGGCGCTTTGTCCTGAATCGGCTGAGCGGCTGACGACGCCACTGACGAATCGGCAGAAAGATTGTTGTGTTCCGTCATGTTCGGTTTCCTCTCTTAGGTGGCAGTTGTGGGCCGTGGCAGATTGGCGTTACTGCTGCCGCGCGAACGCGAGCTTTTTCTTGCCGATGGCGAGATACCCGCTGTCCACAATCTTTGGAACGATGTAGGTGCCATTCACCAAATCAAAGTTGATGAGGTTGGGCTTGCCGTCTTTCACTTCGTAGATGGCAGGCTTTTCGGAAGCAGCGCACCTGATGTAGGTGAATGAGTCGTCGTGGTAGATCGCGGAGACAAGGAACGGCTGGGCTGTTGCCTTTGATTCGAAACGGTAATCGAATTGGAGTTTGGTCGGGTATTCCGAACGAAACTTCTCGACCTGTGCCTTGGCACTGGCCTCGGTAGACTGAGCCTGGGCGTTGGACTGGTCGCGGATCGTCTGAATCTCGCGCTTGTAAGCTTCCGCTTCGCTCGCTGAAACGAAGCGTTGCCCGAATGCACTGGTGCCGATGCCGGATTGCTCTTTCGGCTCCACGAAAATTTTCAGGTCCGGTTCGGCGTTTGGCTCTTTGCTCACCTCCTCAAGCAGGAACGAATAGACGTGGCCGCTGGCAGTGATGAGATTCAGGTTGCTTCGAATCCCGACCTGAGCGGGATGGAGAAAGCAAAGATTGTGCGTCCCGTTGACGATCCAGAATTCCTTGTCGCCCGTAGTGAAGTCGAGAATTTCTTCTTTTTCCGGCAAGATGATGAGCGTGGAGAATCGCACCTTCGCCTTTACTTGAACGATGTCATTCTGGCCGTATTTCACAACGCGAGCGGCGTCGGTGGCGGCACGAGTCGGGACTTGACAGAAACCCGTGCTGAATGCGATGACGGCTACCGCAATGAATCTGAGAAGACTATGCTTTCCAATGCAATGTGCGTGCTTCATATCGACACTCCCTTTGAGGAATTGACTCCGAGACCGACGAGACAGAAGAAGGCAGAGATGATTCGCCTTGGTGACGGATGAGCTTCAAGATGATCTCAACAGGCACCTTGCCGAATATAAGAGGTTGTGCTTAGGCATCACCGAGCCGGGGATATTTCGGTATCGAGGGCGCAGTCTGCGGTACGAGCATATCCTTCCCGCAAAGGCTGCCCCGCTGAATCTGTTTGACGAGGCTCGTGGTTTTCTCAAAAGCTACCGGCGTGTAAAGCTTCACCGATATTTTCATCATCTCAACTCATCGCAGGCCTTCGCGTTCAATCTGTTCTTCCCTTATTTCTCGCGCGGCCCTGCGGCTGCGGCAAGCCTGCTCAGGGCAGTTGGTTGCGCGGGAGCAATTGCCGGTTGGGAGCCGGAATGGGTGCCCGATGCTATTGAAGGGACTAACGTAGACGTGTACTGGTGGACCAAAGACGGTACTAAGAATCTTTGTGAGGTGAAGCTCTCCGAGATGGACTTCGGAAAAGCGCCGGATGACGCTCGGCACAGGCTCAAGCTCCTCACCTATCGTCACAAGCTGGCTTCGCATATCGAACCGGGCCGGCTTGAAACACGCGCTTTCTTTGACGGTTATCAGTTCTATCGCGACGTGTACCACATGGTGGACGATGACCGTGCCCGGCTGTTGTTCCTTTTGCCTCGCGCAAATGCTGTCTTGTGGGACCGCTTGAACCAGTTGTTGAAAGGGGTTGTGCCCGGCACGCGGAGCCGTATTTCAACAGTTGGCGTTGAAACGGTCGTTAGCGAGCTCTGTGCCGATAACGCATGCCCGAAAGAAATGCGGGAATATGCGGCTAAACTTAAACGGAAATACGTGATTCAGTCGCCTGCGCGTGGTCCATCGTAGTCGTCACCTAAGAAACCTATAATCGACGGAAGCGCGAGTGCAATGACCATAGAATCGAGGATCAACAGAAGAGGGAGCCACGGATCGGACGATTCGTACATGGCCTTTGACCATCCCAATAGGTGTTCCGCTTCGAGGTAAACGAAGAAGAAGGGCGAAGCGAAAAACGCGAGTGCCCAAAACAATGCCAAACATTTCCTCACGGCTGGGCCCCCGCTAACACTTCCAGCCCTTTGTCAAATCCGTAGGACTCGAACGCTTCGCGCCGCTTCCGGTTGTCGAATGGATCGTTCGTATAGAGCCAATAGCTTTTCGCGTCCACTTCCAGATTGGCAAGCTTCGCCAGCTCAGGCGTTTTGATGAGAAGCTGCTGCTTGGGACGTAGCATCGAGATGAGCTCGATTTCGTTGTCATTCAGATTGAACTGGCGGCGGTACAGATCCCGGTCCATGTCCGGGTTTGCCAGAAAGATTTTCGTCGGGCAGCTTTCGACTATGATGTCGAGGATTTCCGACTTGCGAAGCTCGTCGACCGATTGCGTCGAGAGAATCATCGCGGCGTTTTGCTTCCGCCAGGTCTTGAGTGCCTCGATGATGTAACTCTTGATGATCGGGTTCTTCAGGAACAGCCAAGCCTCGTCAACAAAGAACGCTTTGAAGATGTGGCTGCTCTTTGTATCGCAGATTACGGCGTTCGCGCGATGCAGGATGTAGAAAAGTAATGGCTCCAGCACTTCCGGGTATTGGTTCATCCCCTGAAAATCGAAGCACTGGAATTGGGAGAAAGTGATCGTGTCCTCGGCATTGTCAAAGACGAAATCGAACTGCCCGCCTGTCGTCCACTTGGTGAGGCGGTCGGCGAGACGGCGGTGCAGCGTATTCGAGAGCACCGTGAGCGTGCGAAGGCTCGGCTCGATTTCGTACAGGTTCTCGATCTGGTGAAAAAGGTCGCGCTCCTCCGCAGGCGTCAGCTCTAGCGGCGAAGACCCTTGAATCAAAACCTTCAGGAAGAGGGCGAGAAAATCCAGGTTCTCTTTGGTCGGTGGAACCGAGAACGGGTTGATCTTGAATCCGGGCGTATTCAGCCCCACGCGAACATAAGTGCCGCCGAAGAGTCGTGTGAGGCTCTCGAAGCTGCCACCCAAATCGAAGACGAATGTGTACGGGTCGTACTTCTGCATATTGGTGATGAGGAAGTTCAAGAGGAACGACTTGCCTGATCCCGTGCGCCCGAGAATCATCGTGTGCGCCACGTCGCGGTGATGGAGGTTCAGGAAGTACGGCGTGTTGTGATTCGTTTCGAGGACCGCCAGATACTCCTGCCTGAGATGCCGGTTTTCAGGCTCGCCACAGTGGAGTGTGAAGAGGAATGAATAATCCGCGTAGTTGGTGTTGAGCAGATACATAGAACGGAGATTGAAGGCGGAGCCGCCCGGCACCGTCGCGAGGAATGCGTTAAGCAGGTTGTATTTCTCTTCATAAAGCTGTGCGTCGTGCACGCTGAAGACCTTGTAGAACTCGGCGGAAGCCGTCTCGACTTTGGCCGGATCGAGATCGTAGATAACAACGCTCAAGGAGAAATGCCCGAAGTAATTTCCCTCGATTTCCAGCTGTTTGATGCTCTCTCCTAGCTCGCGTACCTGCGCTTCTTTCGAGTCGTCTACCAGAACATCGGTCGCAGGAGCATCCGACACGTTGAGATGGCTCATGAGCGACCGCTTTGTATTGTGGAAGTGGCGGCGCTTCGATTGGATCGTCTTGCGGGTCTTGCCGGAATCTTCCTTCTTCCACTCGGTTACGATATGGAAGTTAGCTTGCACTTCGAGAAGGCTTTTGAAAATCAGCGGGAAACTCTGGGCCGAAGGCTCCTTTAGGGTCAGAACTTTCACGTAATAATCGTCGAGGCGGAGATGCCCGCGATGGCATTCGAGATGCGATTCGCAGAGATAATAGTCGAGAAACGTATCGTGCTTGAGCCGTGCAAGCTGGAGTTTAATGGGCGCAAAATTGAGCGTCCGCTTCAAGACTCGAAACGCTTCCTGCTTGCCTAGCAGGTCAAGGCGAACAAAGTCGCTTACCTGCAAAATGAAACCTTTCACCTTCTGATGGAGCGTGGCGAGCGCCTTCGAGAGTTCGGTGTCGAGCACGGCAATCTGTTTGTGAGAGGAAAGGGCCACTCGGAGTTGTTCGAGCGCCTTCGCCGGATTCTTGTGAAGCTCGGCCAGGGACCTCAGTCGAGCCTGCTTGGGACGAAAGCCTTCAAAAAGGACAACATAGAAAATGTGGAGCGAATAGAGAGTGTCGGCCTTCTGTGAGAAGTAACGGACACGGTTCTCAATCGCGGTGTTGACAATCGGGTTCGCATACTTTCGGTGTGGGATGGTTTCGTGATTTCGCTTGAACAGGTATTGGTAAACGCGGAAGTTGCTGTCAAGGAGCCGAAAGGCGGATTCGAGCCGCTTCGTAAGTGTATCGAGCGCATTTCCGTCCAAGCATTCGTAATCGACACCATGTACCTGAAGGATCACACCGACATCGCCGGATTTCGTTAGAAACGCGTGCGCGTCAATGAAACCGTAGAGGTTGATCTGCTCATTAAGAGCGCCCGTTTCGGTGTAGAGCTTGAGGGCTTTTTGTAGATTAAGCATTCCTTACCTTGCGAATCGTGATGGCGCTGAACTTGGCGGGGTCATACTGAGTTTTGAATTTGGCTGCTGACAGTAGGAAACGGAGAATCTGCGAGTCCGTGTCGGCGGCCCACCGCGCGAAAAAGTAGAGAAGGAAGAACATCAAAATGCCGCCCAGTAAGCTCGACAGCATGTTGAAGGTGGCCGCAGCCATACACATGGCGAAGAAGAAGAGCTTCCGCTCTACTCCAAGAATCGTGAGAGGACGATTGAGCGTGCGGTAGACAGCATTAATCCTTGGCATTCGTGTTAGACTGGCCTTAAGCAAGGGCCCTCCCTACTGGAACTATTGACGCCATGTGCTTAGGAGGCCGAGATGTCTAAGAAGAGTTCGGATAAAGCTTTCGAAAAAGGGCAAAAAGACTACAGCAAATCGGGCGGACAAGTGGACTCAAACCCAATCACCGAATTTGTCCACCCTACCTATGACCTGCCGAGCAAGCACGAGAAAGAATATAAGTCCGGTTGGGACAACGCTAAGAAACAAGACAAGTAAGCCTCCTTTCGCTGAATTCGTAGCGTTTGCGAGTCGGGCTATCAGTTTGGTCACGCAGTCTAGGTGTGTCGACGAGACGGCTTCGGTGGTCCGTGGGCTTGGATGGCTCGCCAACGACTGCGGCCTGCGAGTGCCCGTGATTCGGACGGTGTGATTAAGCACCCGGAAAAAGCCAAGCGAGGAAGTTCACGGCGGCGATAGCCATGCCCACACCGAAGAGCACACCAGCAAGGATTCGCTTCGAGCCGCCTTCACCAAAGGCGAAGGTCAAGCCTGCGACCACGATGGAAACGAGCGATAGGCCACGAGCAATTGTGGTCGTGAACGCCTGCATCAAAACGTTGACCGCGTTTTCCCAAGGCGAGGCACCTGTGGCCTGGGCGAATGCCGCCGATGCGAGAATCAGCGAGCAAGTGCATGTGATGAATGCCGGCCGGAGCCAGCGGGAGACAAATCGGTTTCGCAGGATTTTCTTCATTGCCGGCGAGTTCCTTTCGGATGATGCGAGCCGAGCCCGCATCGGGACTTGAAGGCAAGCTCTCGCCGGAGCGTCAAGCGAAAGCGACGAGGGAGCCTGTGTAGGAGTGCGGCGAGCCGCCGCGAGAGGTTGCTCCATCTGTCGGGTTCGCCGGCACGCCAGCAGCGATGAGCGGGGATTGGCAGCAATTCCGATCAGGGGCGGAGGTGCCGTCATTGTCCTTCACCGCTTGCTCGCGAAGAATCCAGCGAGAGTTGCCCTCTACTCTTACTAATGGGCAAAAAGTCGGTCGAATGTTTCAAAGAAAAACGTTTCATGCCGTCTTCACTTTTTTTGACTGGCAGTGGCGTAATCTGGCGGGAACCATGATTCGCGCTCCCAGTCCGCGTGCTGAGGGACAGCGCGGCCTCTTGAAGACGCTGCATGATTCTATGCACGCGCAGCCGAACGGCTTGGTCAGTTAATACTGTGTGACGGTTTTGAATCTCCTTGTGGGTGAGTCCGTCTACCTTGAACCTAAGCAAAATCTCTCGCTCGAAGCCGGAGAGAAGTCCCTGGCGCGTGCAATAGTCGAGGAAATCGTTCAAAACCGAAACGTGCTCGAAGGCGGGCTCGGCGGCTCGTTCGCTGCCATCCGTGCCAGTTTGGGTTTCATCCTGGCGCTTAAGGAGGGCGCGCTGTTCCTTTTCGGCCCAGCGGAATGAAGCTTTGCGTAGGCTCCTGGAAAGGGCGATGGGTAGAACGCCAGCAAGGTTCTCCGTTGCTGCGGAGGCGACGAGTTCCAAGAAAAACGCCAAAATTTGCTGGCCGATGTCCGCCGGTTCCAGCTCGCGAAACCAGGCGCACACTTCTGTGTACGTGCGGTGGATCGTGGGTGCGAAGGCGAGCACGAGGACCGAGTGAATTAGCTCGGAATCGCATGCTGTTGCCCGTGCGGCGACCAGGGCGGTCAGCGTCAAACCTGCGTCAGAGCAGTCATAATCGCCTGTTCGAGGTGAATGGAGGTAGGCGAGCAACTCCGATATGTTTGTGAACTTTGCGAGCACCGGTGAAATAGCGGCCAATGCCAGAAAGCGGCTGTTTCCTGGTGGTTCCGCGAGCACATCGAAAAGATGATCCTCCACTTGGCAGATATGACAAACGCAGCGCAGATCGTCTCGCACGGTTTGGTCCTCCGAGTTGCGCCGCCCTGATTCGGCCTCTACCTATTAAGAGGCCCTCCAAGAGGCAAAACCTCACCCGAGCAGAGAACGTAGCCGCCCTGCGGTGGGGGGGCGATGTGATCGGTGTAGTCACGGTGCTGGGCATGGCGATTGCGGCAGGGGTGGCCGGGGCTGGCGGAGAACGCGAATAAAGATAGAAGCGAGGCGAAAAACGGAAGGTCGTGGGAGCGGAGATTCCTGAGGCTGTTCCCTTAGCGTCGGGTCTTGACTTAAGGTGTCTTATAATTTACCTTAAATCGCGTAAGATATCTTAAAGTTGACCGTAAAAGGAGCGAGAAAAGTGGTCAGTTTGCCCATTCCAGTTGCGAGAGCTCTGCGCAAACTTGGCCGCGACATTAAGGATGCGCGGCGACGGCGGCGTATCGCCATGGCGATTGTTGCAGAGCGAGCCTCTATCAGCAAGCCGACGCTTATCCGTATTGAGCGAGGTGATCAGAGCGTGTCAATCGGAAGCTATGCCAGAGTTCTCTTTGTGCTGGGAATGGTGGACCGGCTGGCCGATCTCGCGGATGCGAAAAACGACCCGGTAGGTCTGCAGCTCGAAGAAGAGAATTTGCCGAAGCGTATTCGAGTGGCGGGAAGGCGAGAGCCTGCGAAAGGACAGTAATGGACCGAGAAGCGCTTGTCTATGTGGACCTCGACGGGCGTCCCCATCTGGCTGGGCGGCTGTGGTCGCGCGCGCGGAAAGACAGGGAAAGCGCCACGTTCGAATACGACAAGACATGGCTTGAGCATAAGGAGCGGTTTTCTCTGGAGCCGGCGCTCAAGCTCGGCCCAGGTCCATTCCACACGGCGGCCGATGTGCCGATGTTCGGCGCGATCGGGGACTCAGCTCCAGACCGATGGGGCCGGGCTCTCATGCGACGGATGGAGCGCAAGCTGGCAGAGCGCGAAAGGAGAGTTCCTCGCACCCTGTGGGAGATGGACTTTCTGCTTTTGGTTGACGACGAGGTGCGACCGGGAGCGCTGCGTTTTGCAGAACGCGAGGGAGGGCCGTTTCTGAAGGAAGCGGGAGCCAAGCGCATCCCGCCCGTCGTAGAGCTGCCGAAACTATTGGCGGCTGCGCAGCGCGTGATCGATGAACGGGAGACTGACGAGGATTTGCAGCTGCTGCTGGCGCCCGGCTCCTCACTCGGTGGTGCGCGTCCGAAAGCGTCCGTCAGGGAGAAGAACGGAAGCCTCGCCATCGCGAAATTCCCGCGCAAGGACGACCAGGTCAACACGGTTGTGTGGGAAGCTGTTGCTTTTGCGCTCGCAAAAAAAGCTGGCATCGAGGTTACGTCAGTGCGGCTGGAGGCGGTCGCGAAAAAGCCTGTGCTAATTCTGGAGCGTTTCGACCGGGCGGCGGCTCGACGGATTCCGTTCCTGTCGGCCATGAGCATGCTCGGCTCGAAAGACCAGGAGACGCGAAGCTATCTGGAGATCGTGGACGCGCTGCGGCAACACGGTGCCGCGCCGAAGGAGGACATGGAGGCGTTGTGGCGGAGGGTGGTTTTCAACGTTTTGATATCGAATACAGACGACCACATGCGCAACCACGGTTTCCTGTATGAGGGGCAGAAAGGGTGGCGTCTCTCGCCCGCTTACGATCTGAACCCTATGCCCGTGGATATCAGGCCTCGCGTCTTGTCTACGGCAATAAATGAGGTTGATCCTGAGCTGCCCCATTTCTTCGCGCACGGAATCATACGACACTCGAAACTCCTGAATTCATGACTTTTGCTTCTTGCCGTTTCCCGAATTGCGGCGCGGAGTCCGCCGTAGGCGGACGGAGCGCTGCAATTCGCCGTGCATACACCGCAGGCGGCACGTATCCCAAACTGCTGTGCGGCCGCTCTTCGTTGTACTTCTTCTTCCACCCTGCGATCTTCGTTCGTGCTTCCCACAAATTCCCGAACCAACTCGCATTCAAACATTCATCCCGCAACTTCCCGTGGAAACTTTCCACATGCGCGTTCTGCACCGGCTTCCCCGGCTCAATGTGCACCACCTCGATCTTCTTCTCCAGCGCCCACGCCAGAAAATGCCGCGACGTGAACTCTGGCCCGTTGTCACAGCGAAGCGCTTCCGGCGCTCCTCGTTCCGCCACGATCGCCTCCAGCACTCGCGTCATCCGCGGTCCAGGAAATCCCGTGTCCACCTCCAGCGCCAAACATTCCCGTGTGTACACGTCAATCACGCTCAACACGCGAAATTTTCTTCCGCTCTCCGCCGCATCATGCACAAAATCCATGGCCCACTCCTGGTTCGCTCCCGTCAACTCCGGCCTTGTAAAACCCGCTCGCCGTAAGCGTTTTCTCCGCTTCCGCCGGATCAGCAATCCCGCTTCCCGGTACACGCGATACACCCGCTTGTGGTTCACCACCATCCCTTTTGCCTCCAGCTTCAACCGCAACCTCCGGTATCCCCACTTCGGTTCTTCCCGCGCTACTTCCACCAAGCTCGTTCGCAACTCCTCGTCGTTCCGCCGGCTCACATACCGCTGGCTTGACTCCGCCACGTTTAACAGCTCGCAGATCCGCCGCTGGCTCACCAGAAAGTGGCTCCACAGCCAGCGCACTTCCACTTTCCGCTCTACGAGCTCCACCCGTTTTTTTCAATCACCGCTTTCAGCATCTCCTTGTCCAGACTCAAATCCGCCACCAACTTCTTCAATCGCCCGTTTTCATCTTCCAGTTGCCGCAACCTCTGCGCTTCTCCCACCGTCATCCCGCCATACTTCGCCTTCCACGCATACACCGTATGCTTCGATACTCCCAGCTCCCGCCCCACTTCCGCCGCTGAGCGCCCAGCCTCCATCTGCTTTAGTGCCCCGATCATCTCCACTTCGCTATACTTCCTCTTCGCCATGCTCCCTCCTGCCAACAATCATGAAAAACTGACCCCTTAGCGATCATGGAGAATTGACCCCAGTACGAGGGTGAGGACGAAAACGGAGGCCGGAGCGAAGCGCAGGCCGGAGTTTCGTCCTCACTGCAAAACGGCAACCCGCTACCTTGACCTTTTGCGGTCAGGGAGGGCGGGGTGCTCAAACTGGAGGAATGGATGGATATCCGATCGCTGCACAAAGAGGGTCACTCAATTAAAGCCATTGCGCGCATGACCGGCCGCAGCCGCAACACGATTCGCCGCGTGTTGCGCGAGGCCGGTTTCATCGCCTTTCGCAAACCGCAGCGCCATTCCTGTCTGGATTCTTACAAAGAGTACGTGCGCAACCGCTACGAGGAGTGCGCTCTTTCCGCGGTGCGCCTGCTGCCGGAAATTCAAGCCATGGGTTACAGCGGCTCGCTGGCCACCGTGCGCCGCTACCTGCATTCGCTCAAGCCCGAACAGGAACGTCTGCGCAAACTCACCGTGCGTTTCGAAACTCCGCCCGGCAAGCAAGCGCAAGCCGACTGGGCTTACTGCGGCCGCTTTCCCACTCCTGACGGACGCCTTCTGCCCGTCTATGTGTTCGTGCTGGTGCTGGGCTTCTCGCGTATGCTCTACGTCGAGTTCACTTCCTCGATGAAGCTGCCCATGCTGCTGCGTTGTCACCAAAACGCTTTCGATTTTCTCGGCGGTTGGCCGCGCGAAATTCTTTACGACAACATGAAGCAAGTTCGCCTCAGTTCCAGCGAACTGCATCCGTGGTTCGTGGATTTTGCCGCGCACTACGGCTTCGCGATCAAGACGCATCGCGTGCGGCGTCCGCGCACCAAGGGCAAGGTCGAACGCATGGTGCACTACGTGAAAAACGCTTTCCTCAACGGACGCTCCTTCGCTGATCTTGCCGATCTCAATGCACAAGCGCGTCACTGGCTGGCGCACACCGCCAACTGCCGCGTGCACTCGACCACCAAGCAGCGTCCCGTGGATCTCTGGAAACAGGAACAACTCACGATCCTCGACAGCGCGGCGCGTTATCCGCTCTGCGAGTTCGTTTCACGCAAAGCCGGCTTCGATGGTTTCGTACGCTTTGCGCGCAGCCGTTATTCGCTGCCGCCGGAGTACGCCGGGCAGACCGTGCTCATCGGACAACAGGAACAACGCATCGTCATCCGTTCGCGCGATCTCATCGTTGCCGAACATCGCCCAGCTCAGAAAGCCGGCGAAACCGTCGCCGATCCCGCGCATGTCGCGGCGCTGTGGAAGCTCTCTCTGCATCAAGCGAAAACTCCGCCGCCGCGCTGGCAGCTCACCTTCGACCAGCAAGTGGAAGCCACGCCGCTCGCAGCGTATCAGGAGGCCGCACGGTGAGTGTCGCCTACGAACAGCAAGCGAGCGCCGCGTTGCAGCAACTCGGACTCAGTGTCGCTGAAAAACAACTCGATCAGGCCGCGCAGCAGGCTGCCGCCGCGAGTTGGTCGTACACCCATTTCCTCGGTTACTTGCTCGACGCCGAACTGCGCTTCCGTCACGAAAAAACTGTGCGTCTGAACCTGCAGTTCGCCAACCTGCCGTATCTGAAGCGTCTCGACACGTTCGACTTCCACGAACAACCTTCCATCGACAAGCGCCTGATCGACGAACTGGCCACCGGACGCTTCCTGCACGAAGGCCGCAACGTGGTCTTTCTCGGACCGCCTGGTGTGGGCAAAACACATCTGGCCATCGCGCTCGGCGTGCTTTCTGCTGAGCTCGGGCATCGCATCTACTTCACTTCGGCCATGGACCTGGCCCGCCGCATGGCCCGTGCGTTGAAAGAAAACCGGCTCTCGCGCGAAATCAAAAATCTCACCCGTCCGAAGTTGCTGATCATCGATGAAGTCGGCTACCTGACGCTGGAAGCGGCGCACGCCAGTCTGTTGTTCCAAGCCATCTGTGAACGCTACGAAAAACAGCAGGCCATCGTGCTCACCAGCAACAAAGCTTTCGCCGACTGGGGTCAGGTCTTCGCCGGTGACCCCATCATGGCCTCCGCCGCTCTCGACCGCCTGCTGCACCGCTCCACCGTCATCAACATCCGCGGCGAAAGCTACCGCCTCAAAGAAAAACGCCAGGCCAAAGCTCTCGGTTCCCATCTGGAGGTTCACGCTACACAGTAGCAGCGGTCAAAATCGCCGCGAGGACACTTACGCTCTTGCGGGGTCAATTCCAAATGCTCGCTAAGGGGTCACTTCTAAATGCGCGTTGACACTCCTTCCACCATCTGCGATTTTCACATATACCTGTGCGCGGAAAATGGGGTGAAGGTCAATCCTACGGCCTCCTTGCCTCTGGCTATGGAGGTGGCGGAGTATTTCAAATAGGCGAATAGGAATAATAGGAATACAACGAGGGTTGAAGAAATAAATCGCCGGTTGGAGACGTTTGTCATGCGACGGCTAACTCCCTGCTGCCTGCCCCGCCCAGCCGTCTAATGGACGCGAGCGAGCCAGACTTGATTGTTGCCGTTGGAGTGCAGGCTACCCGGCCAGTTGGCAGCATTCGAGATGAAGACCGCATAGCGACCATCAGGCGTGATTGCTGGGTAATCGGAATATGAGCTGTTAGCCTGTATGCCAGTGGAAGCGTCCAGCGATAAGAGATACGTAGTCGGAACACAATCGCTAGGACCATTCGTGCACGTTGCCCTTACGTACGTAGCGCTGGCGCGATACGGGTATGACAGGAGATTATCCGCGATAGAAACGAAAACGGCATAATTCCCATCATTGCTAATTACAGCAGCTCCGCTGCCGTTATTCGCCAAACCTCCGTTATAGGTCAGCGAGACACGCTCTGTGTGCGGGATGCAGCTTGAAGGAGCGCCTATGCAATCATCATAAACGAAGGCAGCAACCGGTCCCCCCGGTGTGCCGGGTACTAAGTCGAGGTTCTGGCCTCCGGCTCCAAAACCAGAATAACGGCCGTTCGCGCTTAGCATCCACAGATTGTCTACAGCCCCGTTGACAGAACCACCTGCGTAGTTCAGGAAGATATCTCGATTGCTGGGTTTGCAGCCGCTGGGTGCTCCGGAGCAGGTATCGTGGAGGACCACGGGCGCGTTCGGGTCGTTAGGCACAAGGTTGTTACCGCCCTCTGCGCGAAAGGAAACGTACCGGCCATCAGAGCTGATCGATGGGTCGGAACTGGGCGCAGAGCTCTGGGTTCCGTCAGCGGCGATAGAAATTCGACTTGTGCTCGGGATGCAACCGGCTGTTGCACCCAAGCAGGTGTCCCGCAGAAATATGTCCGGCAATCCGTTAGTATCGCTTGGAACAAGATTCGTCGCTGACGAGCTAAAGGCGATGAAGCGTCCGTCGGCGCTGATCGCTGCGCCGCGGGAGTCTCCAAAGGAAGGATACACGCCTGTCGGCTGACTCCCGTCGCTTGCGACGGAAACGAGCGTAGTAGTTGGCGTGCACCCTAGCGGCGCTCCTATGCAAGTATCGCGGACAAAAGCGTCCGCGGCGCCGTTGGTCTGGGTGCTTCCAGGAAATAAGTTTGTGGCACTGGAGTCGAAGGGCACATACCGGCCGTTGGCGCTGATCGCCGGTGACCGGCTATTGCCGTTTGGCAGCGAGCCGTCATTGGCAACGGACACGCGCATTGTTGTCGGCGTACATCCCGATGGCGCGCCAAGGCAGGTATCGCGAACATAAATATCGGTGAAGCCGCTGGCGGGCCCAGGCACGAGATTGGTGGAATCGGATTGGAATGCCACGTAGCGTCCGTCGGCGCTGAGTGCGGGGGGTGTGTAACTGGAGCCATTGCCGGGCGTGCCGTCAGGCGCAGCCGAGACTAGTTGTAGCACGCCCACCGCCGGTGGGGGTGATGGCACTGGCCCCACAAAAACCGGGACGGCGTTAGAAACTCCCCCGCCGGGCGATGGGTTGAACACCGTGACAGGTACGCTCGCCGAGCTGCTTCGATTGCCCGCGCTGACAACCGCGAAGACTTGAGTGCTGTTCACAAACGTAGTGGGGAGCTTGAGGCCATTCCACTCAACAACGGAAGAGGAGACAAAGCCGCTTCCATAGACGGTGACATAGAAGTCTGGCCCGCCAGCTGCCACAGACAATGGGTCGAGCGCGACGATGCCGGGAACTGGATTCGACCCGCCACCTCCTCCTCCGCCGCCTCCTCCATTGCCTCCCACGCTTCCGCCGTGGCCACAACCAGAAAGAGAGATCGTTCCAAAGAGCAGTAGTGCAGTGCTCACTCTACACAGTGCAAGCGAAACCTTGCAGCAGCTCGCGAACATCTCGTGGGCTCCGTGGTTCAGGGTGTAATGATAGCAATGCGTTGGCCACAACGACACTTGTGGCAATGCACCCCGCAACCGACCTTCGATACTCGGAGGTCTTCGCCCGATTCCTTGGAGGCTCCTTGCCAGGCCGAAATCATGGACTTCCTGTGAGCGTAGCGCCGGAGCTTGTCGTCGAGAACGAAGGCTGCGAGAAATGGGAGTAATCATAGGTTACGCCCGAAGAAAGCGGATAGTTGGCTCCCTGGGTGGCTATAGAAACGAGCCAAACCGTCGATCCCATCAGCCCTGCGCGAACGTATGAGCCTGAGTTGCTGTTAATCGCTGTCACTAGAGCAGCAGCGATCGAGGTTGACGTAGAGTTGGACCCATAAGTAACGGAAGTCTGTACCCCATTGACCGTTATCCAGACAGATCCAGTGTCGTACCGAATCGGGTCAGTTCCGCCATACATTGTTCCACTAGACGTGAAACCGAATGAGCATTGTCCCCCGCTACTGAACGTGCAGGAGACTGAAAACGGATAGTTGGTATTTGCCCCTACGGTCTTACTGGTCATATACAAAGTCCCGGTCGAAGATCCGCTGCCACTTGCAGTCACAGGCGAATTCGAATTGCCGTTAATGGAGGAGGCGAGGTATTGGGCGATTGAATATCCCGGTTGCCCTGCTGCGAAATGATACGTTCCAGCAACAATGCCATTTACAGTCACCCGAATATCCCCGGGTGAGTAATATCCCGCGGGGTAAGCCCCGATATAGACGCTTCCCGTACTTTGTGATCCGGGGACCGGAACAGATTGTTCGTTACCGTTGATCACGATACTTCCAATCGCAGCGGCCGGGGACAAACCGCTCTGGGTTACCGAAACGCTCAAGTTGGATTGCAATCCGGTTATTGTAATGATACCTGTGCGCGGCACAGGAGAAAGGTTGACATCCGATGAGAAACTGACCGAAGCCGACGTAGTTCCGCTTGCACCGGAAGTGATGGTGACCCACGGCACACTGCTAACAGCGGTCCACGGGCAACCCGAGCTGACATTTACGCTAAAGCTCTGAGTTCCGCCAAGATAGGATGCCGATAAACTGGATGGCGAGACGGTCCCCGTCATACACCATTTGGGTGTCAGGAGAAAATCATGTTGCAGCGTATAGTCGAGCTGCGAACGAACTTTATCGCTTTTTGTCGCGCCCAGGTGCGAGTCGGCGTTGCTGATGATGTAGTTGGCTGTGGCGTTCCTGTAGACTTGTCCTCCGCCCTGTATGATTCCGTCTGAGGAGTAATCCATCATGAAAGCGAAGAAGTCGCATCGAATGGCCAGATCGTAATCTCCAAAAAGCCAGGCAATGATCTCGCATGCTCGCAATCCAAAGTACACTCCGTTCGCATAGTGGTAGAATGCTCGCCCACCGCAAGCAGCATCAGGGTTACAGACTGCATCTCCGGCTAGGCGCCACTCGACAAAACGCCACCGCGAGGCCCCCTGAATCCCAACCCGCGTGAACGTCTCGCTGCGACTGTTAAGATTCGCGAAGTAGCTGCTACCCGGTTGCATATCGGTTGTGGCAGCCACGTTTGCATCGAAGGCGGCTACTGTGATTGGGGGTATGGTCGCGATCAGAGCGTTGCCCAACGTAAACGCTGCGTCGCTCAGCGGAGTTCCGCTGCCAACACTCTTCAAAATTCTTGCCAAGTCCGTAAGGGCTCCCGCCAGCGCCGCTTTTGATACTTGTGTCATCTCAGCGCCGTTGTTATCTCCGTCTACTGAAATCACGCGGTTAATGAGCGAAGGTTGGCGAAAAGCAACGTCGCGAATAATCGGGGCACCGTTACTGTGGCCAATGGCCAAGAAGCCGCTCGTCCCGCTTGCTTGCAGAAGAGTAATCAGACTGTTGCCAACAATCATGAAAAACTGACCCCTTAGCGATCATGGAGAATTGACCCCAGTACGAGGGTGAGGACGAAAACGGAGGCCGGAGCGAAGCGCAGGCCGGAGTTTCGTCCTCACTGCAAAACGGCAACCCGCTACCTTGACCTTTTGCGGTCAGGGAGGGCGGGGTGCTCAAACTGGAGGAATGGATGGATATCCGATCGCTGCACAAAGAGGGTCACTCAATTAAAGCCATTGCGCGCATGACCGGCCGCAGCCGCAACACGATTCGCCGCGTGTTGCGCGAGGCCGGTTTCATCGCCTTTCGCAAACCGCAGCGCCATTCCTGTCTGGATTCTTACAAAGAGTACGTGCGCAACCGCTACGAGGAGTGCGCTCTTTCCGCGGTGCGCCTGCTGCCGGAAATTCAAGCCATGGGTTACAGCGGCTCGCTGGCCACCGTGCGCCGCTACCTGCATTCGCTCAAGCCCGAACAGGAACGTCTGCGCAAACTCACCGTGCGTTTCGAAACTCCGCCCGGCAAGCAAGCGCAAGCCGACTGGGCTTACTGCGGCCGCTTTCCCACTCCTGACGGACGCCTTCTGCCCGTCTATGTGTTCGTGCTGGTGCTGGGCTTCTCGCGTATGCTCTACGTCGAGTTCACTTCCTCGATGAAGCTGCCCATGCTGCTGCGTTGTCACCAAAACGCTTTCGATTTTCTCGGCGGTTGGCCGCGCGAAATTCTTTACGACAACATGAAGCAAGTTCGCCTCAGTTCCAGCGAACTGCATCCGTGGTTCGTGGATTTTGCCGCGCACTACGGCTTCGCGATCAAGACGCATCGCGTGCGGCGTCCGCGCACCAAGGGCAAGGTCGAACGCATGGTGCACTACGTGAAAAACGCTTTCCTCAACGGACGCTCCTTCGCTGATCTTGCCGATCTCAATGCACAAGCGCGTCACTGGCTGGCGCACACCGCCAACTGCCGCGTGCACTCGACCACCAAGCAGCGTCCCGTGGATCTCTGGAAACAGGAACAACTCACGATCCTCGACAGCGCGGCGCGTTATCCGCTCTGCGAGTTCGTTTCACGCAAAGCCGGCTTCGATGGTTTCGTACGCTTTGCGCGCAGCCGTTATTCGCTGCCGCCGGAGTACGCCGGGCAGACCGTGCTCATCGGACAACAGGAACAACGCATCGTCATCCGTTCGCGCGATCTCATCGTTGCCGAACATCGCCCAGCTCAGAAAGCCGGCGAAACCGTCGCCGATCCCGCGCATGTCGCGGCGCTGTGGAAGCTCTCTCTGCATCAAGCGAAAACTCCGCCGCCGCGCTGGCAGCTCACCTTCGACCAGCAAGTGGAAGCCACGCCGCTCGCAGCGTATCAGGAGGCCGCACGGTGAGTGTCGCCTACGAACAGCAAGCGAGCGCCGCGTTGCAGCAACTCGGACTCAGTGTCGCTGAAAAACAACTCGATCAGGCCGCGCAGCAGGCTGCCGCCGCGAGTTGGTCGTACACCCATTTCCTCGGTTACTTGCTCGACGCCGAACTGCGCTTCCGTCACGAAAAAACTGTGCGTCTGAACCTGCAGTTCGCCAACCTGCCGTATCTGAAGCGTCTCGACACGTTCGACTTCCACGAACAACCTTCCATCGACAAGCGCCTGATCGACGAACTGGCCACCGGACGCTTCCTGCACGAAGGCCGCAACGTGGTCTTTCTCGGACCGCCTGGTGTGGGCAAAACACATCTGGCCATCGCGCTCGGCGTGCTTTCTGCTGAGCTCGGGCATCGCATCTACTTCACTTCGGCCATGGACCTGGCCCGCCGCATGGCCCGTGCGTTGAAAGAAAACCGGCTCTCGCGCGAAATCAAAAATCTCACCCGTCCGAAGTTGCTGATCATCGATGAAGTCGGCTACCTGACGCTGGAAGCGGCGCACGCCAGTCTGTTGTTCCAAGCCATCTGTGAACGCTACGAAAAACAGCAGGCCATCGTGCTCACCAGCAACAAAGCTTTCGCCGACTGGGGTCAGGTCTTCGCCGGTGACCCCATCATGGCCTCCGCCGCTCTCGACCGCCTGCTGCACCGCTCCACCGTCATCAACATCCGCGGCGAAAGCTACCGCCTCAAAGAAAAACGCCAGGCCAAAGCTCTCGGTTCCCATCTGGAGGTTCACGCTACACAGTAGCAGCGGTCAAAATCGCCGCGAGGACACTTACGCTCTTGCGGGGTCAATTCCAAATGCTCGCTAAGGGGTCACTTCTAAATGCGCGTTGACACTGTTGGCTTGGCTGGTTAAATAGTCTGTGGAAGTGAGATTGGGTTTCGCAATGGCATTAAAACCAAAGTCGGAACGAAGCCAGGAGGTTGTGCACAGCGGCGTGGACGCAGGGCAATCCAATCGTTTCCATGTATCCTCATTGCTGAAAATCCCGTGCTGGTATAAGAGGCTGGTTGGTCCTGCACCCAAGCTGATTAGGTCGAGGTTTGGTGTATTAGTCGCTGCTGCAGGCAGTGGAGGAACAGGGTCGGTCGCCGCTGAGAGCATGGGTGCCGGAGCGGGTGTGGTGGCTTTGCCTGCTCTCCGGGAATCGCCGGTCGAATTGTCGTACCACTGAAGATTGGAAAACTGCGCCGAAAGGTTTCCTTGCGTGTTTGAAAAGGAAATGCTCTGCGAGGCCTGAGTCAGCGCCCAACCACCCACAAACTGTTCGTATGCCATTGTTGTTGTCCCGCTGATGTCTGAACTATAGGACTTTGAAATATAGGCCATCTGAACTTGCGAGCCGGCCGGTACGGCATAACTCTGAATGGTATTGGAACTTGGGGTTGTCCACCCCGAATACTGTACGCTGGCATTCATGGCGGAGGCAGTTGAACTAGGATTGGAAATGACCAAATAGTTGAGAACGGAAGAACCTGGAATTGATCCAAGAAAGGTCAACGGCATTGGTAGAGGGGCATTATTAGGAAGCGAAATTGGATAAGGATTGCCATTCTCGTCGAAGACCGTCAATTTCCCGTCTCGCATCTGAATCTTACTTATATCGCCGTACGGCGACTGAGTCGGGTCCGTTGTCGGGTCGGTCGAATACATGTTAAGCACCAGTTGATCGCTGGTGTCATAGCCTATTTCGACGTGGAAGTGGCGAGCGTTTGGGCTCAGGTTCAGTATGCTGCTCGTTGAGTTGTTCGTTGGATTGTAAATCGCCTGATCGAGATTCGAAGTTGCCTGGCCTTGAAAGGTGATGTCAAAGATCGCGTATGTATCGCTCGCATTGATGCCGGAATTCTGCGATAGCTGTGCGGAAGCAGGACAAACCCACAAAAACAGCAAGGCCAATATGAGAGACAAAACATGGCTGCGTTGCTGCGAGAGGAAAACAAGATGGCCGCGAAACACACCAGAAACAGCGGACGCGGGCTGGGACATGGCACGCCTCCTGCGGGTGTCTTACCGAGCATGTAACTCATCACATGGATAAACACACCATGTCAAGTCCTTTTTTGGTACCACATCTCGGGATAGCCAGAGCTAAGCGGAGTCACTTTGTGAAGCGTCTCTTGGAAGAGAGAGGCTCTTAGAGCATTTGACGACTTCTAGGGCCTTCTCCAACTGAGTATCCGTGCCATTTGCAAGCGATTGTAGGGAATTTTCTACGATAAGGTCAGGTTCAACTCCTTTGCCCTCGATACATTCTCCCTGCCAGGTGTACCAGCCGGCTACCGGCATTCGGAGGACGTAGCCGCCCGCGAGCTTGAAATTGGCACCTCCGAGAACCTCGCCTGCCGTTCTCGTGCCGACAAGCGTAGCCAGGCGATTCTGCTTGGCGAAGCTGGCAACCATTTCTGCGGCGCTGTGGGTGTGCTCGTTGATGAGAATCACGATGCGCCCGTGAAATGGCTGACCACCAAGGCCCTCCGTAACAAGCGTCATTGAACGATCGCGCTGGAAGACTTTGAAGCGCACAGCCATCATGAGCAATTCGGCCTTTGTGGCCGGAATCTTGCCGATACGGGTCAGACTTTCCTTGCGATAACCATTGCGAAGCCGCTGGCGCGTCAAGCTGTAGCCGATTTCGATCTTGCCGGGACATAGATAGCTCATGAGCCGGAGCGAGCCTAAGCCGCCGCCGATGTTCCCTCGAAGGTCGAGGATGAGACGCTGGATGCCGCGAACTTTCAATTCGCGGATCGCATCGTCGAGGGCTTTAGCAAAACTCTGACCGACCGCTCCCGGAAAGGTCGCGACTCGAATGTAGCCGATATCGGGGGCGAGAAACTTATGTGATAGGCTCCGAGGCTCAATCATCGGTGGGCGGTCTTTGGCGACACGGTTTGGCACACCAATGACGATTTCCCTCTTGCTGCCGTTGAAACCGCCGATTTCCACACGATGGTTACCACCAATACGGAAGTTCGCGGATTTGGGCGGAAGGATTGCTTGCGAATCAATGGAGAGGAGGAATTCTCCGGGTTGGATGCCGGCCTGAAAAGCAACGCCATCTTCAATAACGTCTACAAACATCCACCGTTTTCCATGGGGGCTGTCAACGGCCCGCAAAGTGGCGTTGATCGAGTAAGGTGCCGGAATGCTGTCCCGCCTCTGATGAAAGAAAGCCGTATGACTGCTTCCGAGTTCTTTGAGGAGCGCGCCCACTCCGGCCTCAAAAGCGGGGGTGTTCGCACTCAAGAGATGCGGGGTGCGTTCGTCAACGAGAGCCAGCCACGGCTTGTAATCCTGATTGGGGTTGCTCACGTTAATGTGGCGCTCAGGAACGAGTTTCTTGATGGAAGCGATGAGCTTGGTTCGCTCCTTCAGTGTGGCTGTTTGCTGGGATGAGTTCGGTGTCGTTGACATTGGCCCATTCCCTCAGTTCTTCGTGATTGATCCGGTGATACTGACAGGCTGGTCGCCCGCCCCTTCCACCTTGAAACTCGCCCAATAGTACGGAACCGCTTGTGTACCGTAAGTCTTAAGCATGTCTCTTTTGGCCGCGGTCAAGGCATGGGCGACCGTGCCCTTCTTAGCCAAATGGGCGTAGAACCGCTTCATCAAATAGAGCGCCGTCGTGTCTTCGATAGTCCAAAGCGTTGAAACCACAGTCTTCGCGCCGGCTAGCTGAAATGCGAGCGAAAGATTTGCGATGCCTTCTTCCCCTTGGAGACGGCCGACCGCCGTGTCGCAAGCGGACAAGACAATGAGATCGGCGTTTGTGTGCAAATGTACGATGTCGCTTGCCTCTAAGACGCCGTCGTCACCTGACGTTGAATCACTTAAAAGTATGAGCGCTGCGCGTTCAGGGTGTTTTTCGTTAGCTACGCCGTGGACAGCCAAATGAATGATTGAGTGCTGCTCTAAGCCCGAGTGTTCAAAGGCAGACTTCGTTGCGCTTGAGCCAAGCAGGACGGCATCACTGTCGCTGCGAAAAGCAGCTTGGGCTGCAAGAACCTCTTCTTTGGAAGCCGGCAAATTCACTAAGGGGCTGCTGATGTACCCACGGAGAGTCGCCAATTTGGTGAGCTCCGCATTTTGTTCGTAAGGGATTCCTCCAATTCCAAGAAGGGCGTGCTGGACAGGGTGGTGCTGAGCGGAATTAAGCAAATATAGAGAAGTCGCGGATGCGGCATACGTTATGGTGTGGGAAGAAACCAAGTAGCGTCCGGCGCCGTCAACGAGTGCATCGAAGGGGAGGAGATGTAACCGCCCGTCCGGCACAATTGTGAGCCGCTCTTTCTTAGAAACCTCCGGGATTTCCTTCAAGAGAGCCGCGTAGAGGTCGGCTCCCTGGGCCTTGGACGCCCCTTTCGTCTTTAGTGTTTTCAGATAGGTGATGACCGAGCTTTCGATGCTCTCTCGATCCGCAAGCTGCACGATGCGCGCAAAATCGCGACTAATGGCTAAACAATAGGAATGCGGTTGAGCCATGACGTACTCAAGCACAAGTTGGTTTGTGGCAACGCTATTTCGTACGCGTTCCAGCGGAATGATTTGCCAGGGCTGGGATTTCCAGGTGCCCGATGCAGGAGTGACCCATCGTGCTTCTTCTGCGAGAAAAATCTTGTCTCGAATCTGGCGAACTTGCTCAGCCGACTTTGCCTTTGCCAATTCCAGATTCAGGCGACTGATCTGCTTCTCGATTTGCAACTCCTCCTGCGATTCGGGTGGTTTTCCGCTCATCAGGAGTTCTGTCGTGACGCGACCCCGCGCGTGCTCAACAACTGAGAACGCTTTGGCGGGGTCGTTCAAGTGGTCTGCAACCAAAGCGAAGTGGTCCACGTAAATTGAGCTCATGGCGTTGACCAGGCCGATTTTGCCAGCTGCAGACCTGACGTTTCCGATCATGGCGTCCAGGACATCGGACGCGCGGTCATAGGTCTGACTTGCGTTACTGTACTTTCCTTGGCTTGCTTGCAGCTGGGCGAGCGATTGCAGGCGGACGGGAAGCAAATAGAGATCGCCGCTATTCTGCGTGGAATCTGCTGCCGCTGTCGCGAGTGACTCGGCCTTCGGTAGGTCGCCCTTCTTGCGATAAATGTCTGCCAAATAGAATTGGGCGTCGGCGAGCAAGCGTGGGAAGTGTCCTCTTTGGGCTAGGTTAATTGCCTCTTCGAAGTCGGCAATGGCTTCAGCTTCATCACCCTTCGTAGTCTCAACAGTCCCGGCTGTGATAAGGGCTTGAGTCTCCTTAACGTGTTTCTGCCTTGCTCGGGCTTCGGCGATGATCTCATTGGCGAGCTGCTCGGCGGCATCGAGTTTCCCCATTCCGCGGAATGCTTGAAGCCTGCCTTCGTTAACAACGAACTGATACCCCGCGTCAGGGTTGACCGCCGCGATTTTGAGTGCTTTGTCAAAGTAACCAAGCGCATCGTCGTACGAGCCCAAGTGCATGTAAGCGTACCCGACCGCGCCGAGGTAACGGATTTGCGCCCCTGTATCGCCAAGCATCATTGCGCCCATGAGTGCACCGGCGACTTTCTGGCGGGCTGGTGTCATGTCCCCTTCGAGGAACAGGGCGAATCCGAGTTCCCCGGACGCGCGGTTTTCCAATTTCTTGTCGCCAAGTTCCTGTGCGAGTTTAAGTGCCGCTTCCCAATCGCGGCGCATCGGCGCGGCGTCGATCTCGCCGTCGATGTCGCCAAGAACCATGAGGCAAAACAATCTGAGTTGCTTGTCAGACTGGAGCAGCGGATTCTTATCCAACTCAGCCGCGAGTTCCTGTGAAACTTCTGGTAGCGTAAGCTGCTCCATGGTTGAGCGTATGCGCCCTAGATGGGCATATAGCGCATTACGATTGTCGCCACGCGCTAAGTACAGTTGCTCAGCTTCGGTGAACATCGGCGCGGCATCTGCCCAGTTATACAAGTCACCATAATGAAGGGCTTGTTTTAGAAGCACGTCAGGGTCGTCGCTCTGCATTTGTGCTTTGGCGGTTGGGCAAAGCGCCGCGCACAAGCAAGTAGAAATTAGAATCGTCCTGAGATTCATGGCCTTTGTTCCCCACTACTGGGCTGTCCAGGTTGAACGGAAACCGGTTGAACGAGACGGATGCCCGCCTGGGAGCGGACTTCCAAGTTGTACTCGCCAGTTGGGACTTGCCGAAAATCTGCCTCGACGCGAATTAGGGTCTTGCCCTTCTGCAGATGAGCAGTGGCAGACTTCGACCAAAAAGTGCGACCGCCCGAATTCAATTTCATATCGTAGGAGCCCTCAGCACTTGCCAACGGGAGTGTCATTGTCAAATCCAGAGTTGAAGCGGGCATAGAAACCCGCCGTCCGGTTTTGGGGTTTTCACCGCCACGCACCGGCGAGAGGGTGCTCAGATCGAGGCTAAACGGCACGTAAGCCACAGTGGGAGTCTGCGACTGCGGTGGCGGCGGTTCCTTGTGCGTTTCTATCGGCGGGAGGTTTGGCTGCCTGGTCCCGCGGAGCAAAAGGCCAACGCCGATAACCAGAAGCACGGCGCAGACAAGTGCGGTCCCGACGAGCACTGGACGCGCTTTCAACCATGCGGCTACGCGACTCCAAGGCGACGCTTCGAGCTCGCGTTGTGCCTTCAGCTCCGCCAAAAATTCCGAGTACCGCTTGAAGCAAGGCGAGCAAGTGCCGATATGCTCTGTAATGGTTAGGTTGCTTGCGCGCGGGTTGAAAGCGAGCGACCGCAGTTCGGAGTCCGGTGGGCATCCGGCGCGATATGGATTCGGAAACGCTTCCGAGAGATAGGCGCGCGCGGATTCCAGGAACTTTTCGCTCATCGCTCCTGAGCCGCTCCGGTTTTTGTCCCTGAATCGCATTCGTCTGCTCGCTAGTCCTCGTCCGTTGGCCTATCCTTAGGCTTGAAGCCGAGCTTCTGTGCCAGTTTTCGGATTGCCTGCCAAAAACTCGATTCCGCAGCGTGGGCCGAAGTCCCGTAAGAAGCGGCGATCTCGTTCCAGGAAAAGCCATGAACACGGCGATAGAACATATCGCGTATTTTTGGATCACATCTGGTTATCAGCTCATCGATGAGAATCTGCACTTCAAGGTCTCCTCTGGGATTGATCGAGCGCGGAAGCTCATTGATGTAAGAGAGCAGTCGAGCTTCATGAATGACCCGTTGTCTCCTGATGCGATTTGCGCGCCGAAGGAAGGCCCGAAAGAGGTACGACGGAAGGTCGTGAACGCTGTCAGCCGGCAAAGTTCGACCTGACTGGAGTACGCGGGAAACCGCTCCAGCCGCGTCTTCGAGGAGTGTCGTCGCTATCGCCGGATCGATGAGCAAGTGCTCTGCGTGTTGAATGGCGCGGCGTACAACCTCTTCGGCAGCCGAAAGCACAGCCGGGCTGATGCTGCGGCCCTGGCGATCAACCGGGCTAATCGTTACCCTGAGCTTGGGTGGCCGTGCGCCTCCGTCCATGGTCCCTTGTTCCCACGCCGAGATTGCGCCGGCCACACCGCTACCGGCCCGGGTTCGTCCCGTACTGCGATACTGCCGAAATCCTGTTTTGGCGCCGTACTCCGGCTCCTACTTATTTAGAGTACCGGCAGAGGGCAAAACCTCAATCGCCCGGCCAAAAATTCTTCAAAAAACTTCCGCCTCGGTTCCCCTGGGCAAGGGCACGTGGTCGAAGGGCCCTTTATTGTTGGCGAAGGGTTATTGTTACATAGGAGGGCAGCTTATCGCCTGGTACCGTAGTACTAGCGAGGAGTTAACGTAGCCCCAGATAAGGCGGCCTAGCTAACGTTTCTTCGGAACCTTGTGGACGCCTTTTAACAACTCGTCGACCGTGATATGCAATCCGTCTGCAACTTTCATTAAGGAGTCGAGGCGGGGCCATCGCTTGCCGGTTTCGAGAAAACCCATGCCCGTGCGGCTGAGTCCTGAGCGATGAGCTAATTCCTCTTGGCTTATGCCCCTCGCAAGGCGCAATTCTTTGATTCGCTTTGACAGCGCAAGCAGAGTTCGGTTGGATTGCATTTTGCCGAGTGTGAAGCGAGTCCGTTGCTCCGTCCACCGACAACTGTGTGGTTAACAACAGAAGGCCATTTTATGATATGCTTTCGGCAAGCGGGACGCGCTGGTGCTGGTAACACCAACGCGCCCCTAACCACCGAGTCCCGTACAGGGAGGCTCCGATGGCTAAGGCGCATTGTGCTGTAACACCGAAAACTGAGCAAGCGGTCGCGTCCCGCTCATTTCACGAGAGGGAGCGACTTCATGCTGCAATGCCCACTTCCATATCCACCTGGCACTGAAATTCCACCACCAACCCATTTCGGACAGGTGTGTGGATTTGTTGTGCTGTATCTATTCGTCTTGACGTTGCTTTCCTTCCTGCTGCCGCGACGATGGTTCGTGGCTCTCTTCAGGATCGCGTTTCCATTTATGCCCGAAAAGCTTGATGAGAACGAGAGTGAGAGCGGCGAGCGGTGAGGCGGGGTGGTGATGCGTGGGTGAATGGAAAGCACAAGTTAGTGTGCGTGTCCGACAGGAACTTCGCCGGCAATCACACGGGAATTGATGGGCGCAGCAATTCCAACCCCGAGGAGGGCGAATGGGCACTATCGTCGCCTCTCGATTGAGGAACAAAGGGAGCGCAGGTGGACTGATGGCTAAGGACAGAGGAGAACAATATCCGGGAGTTGGAGGCAAGGTCGTTGATTTTATCGATCATAAATTCGCTGAGGGCAGGCTGTACATCCACGTTCGATTCCAAGATAAGACAGAGGTGTGCTGGCAGGTCGATTGTGCTCTAACTCTGCGGGAAGCCGATCTCTCAGATTGGAGAAGTGGAAATTTCAGGAGGATCAAGACTTTTGCCCGAAACGAACAGGATGACGAGCTATGAGCAACGCAAATTCGCACGTTCGTTGTTTTGGCCTAGCTGTGGTGCAAATGCGCGAACTGAGGAACATAAGTCGGGAACAGCTCGCAAAAAAGTCCAAGATCAAGTTGGCCGTGCTGACCGAGATCGAAGAAGGGACCATTGGTGGCGAAGAGTTCGGGCTTGATGAAATCGGTAAATTATCCGAGGCCATGGGAATCACACCATATCGGTTGATGATGGCGTACGAATCGAAATGCAAAGAGGCCGGGGAGGAATTCTGAAATGAAGTGGCGCAAAGACCCCACCGGTTATCCCGGAGACGACTGGATCAGGGTGCGCTACAACGAAATTAAGGAAATCTTTCGGAAGGAGCGCGGATTGTCAGAGGAGAAATTCGAGGGAGTACTTAAAGCGGGTTACGAGGAAACCCTGCGCGAACTTGCTCCTTTACGGAGGGCGATAGGTATTCGGTTCCGCGCTATTCGAGAGGAACGAGGGTTCAGCCGCAATCAACTCGCTGACCGGTCGAACGTGCCTGCTCGGGAGATCGGAAGGGGATAGAGCGTGGTGTCAGCGATTTCTGCATTGGTGATATGGTGCGGCTGTGCCTCGCGCTGAACTGTAAAATGGACAACCTGCTGCAGGATGTTCGCGAGATAGTTGCAGAAAGTTGAGCAACTAAATCCGCGTCTACGGGTTTGATGCGCACAGATGGAGGCCAGCAATGAGGGTGAAGTCCTTCACGTACCAAAAGAGCGTGTTCGGTACGTACTACAAACGCAGTCTTTTGAATCTTACAAAGATGGACGATCACATCGCCAAGATGCTGAGCGATGGCTGGGAAATCCTCACACAAACGTCTCATACTGGGGATCGCCGAATCCTGCGTCCCTTCGCGAAACGCGACACGATCACGGTTTCCTTCAAAAAAGCGTGAGTTCTATTGGCCGTGCTTTTGCAGGATTTCGTGAATGTCGCTCGGGTGGCGAGAGACATCCGCTGCCCATATACCGAAGCCGCCGTGTGCGTTGATGGCCCTGACCCATTCGCCTAAGAACTCTCGCTTGCTTTGCTGTTCCTGATTATCCTGGCCCTTGACTTCCAAAACGAGCGTCTTTCCACCTGCCAAGCGAACGATGTAGTCCGGGCGGAATTTGTGAATCACGCCTTTGTACGAGTACGTGATCTCGAAACCGAGATGATCGTTTTTCACCCACCCCGCAACATAGGGGTTGCGGTCAAGCTCGAAAGCCTCGCTGGCTTCCCAGCGGCTATCGAAGACGCACATGTTGATGTGTGAGTGCTTCGTGTGCTCGCAGGCTTTCCCCGTGTACCACGGCAGCATGTCTCCCGTTGAGCGGATCGGCCTTTGCGTATCGAACACGGGCTCCAGCACCAGCGAATTCTCGAAGCGAATGCGCTGCCAGATATGCTGAACCACTTTGCTCATATTCATGGTGATGACGATGCGTCGGCGAAAATCATCTCGGTCAAAAATCGGCGGATGCACCTGTATCTTGCCACTGCCGACATAGGATTCGACGAGGCGGATGAGTTGGGCAAGCAGGTATTCGCGGCTGCCTTTCCAAGTGGGTTTCATCTGGTCGAAGATTTCGCTGGATGCTTCGAAAACGATTTTCTGCATCCTGAATTTCTCGCCCAGCTCCCGAAGTGTTATTTCCGCCCGCTCGCGTTCGTGGGGCTTGCCGTCCAACATTGGGGCTAGTTCTGCCAAGGTCGCGGTTTGATAGGCATCAAGCACGAGAGGCTCAGCCTCTTGCAGGTCCAACGTCAATTGTGGCCGGTATTCGTGGTTGATTCGGATGACGTTCGGCCACACGATTTCATATATTTTTCGCTCCGCAAGTGCTTCGATTCGGGTCTTGGGCGCGGGTGGAGGTGGCGGTGGTTCGTCTCCGCCACCCTCATGCGGCAGGAATGTGAACGGAACGCCAAAGATGTTGACGTACTCGGGCTGGAAAAATCCTGTCTTCGGATCCATCTCGTAGGAGGTGCGCCGCAGCCCGCGCCCTACCACTTGCTCGCAGAGCAACTGTGACGTGAATGCGCGAAGGCCCATGATGTGCGTGACGGTTTTGGCGTCCCATCCTTCGGAGAGCATTCCAACAGAGATTACGGACTGGATTTTCTCCCCAGGCTCGCGGACACGTCCCACGGTATCGACTTTCCGTCGCAGCAACTCGGCTTGTTCCTTTTTCGATAGCTTGCGGCGTGGTGTATCGCCGTTGGACTCCTCGGTACCGTTGCCGTTTCCGGCGTCCTCATCGACAGCGGCAATACCTGCGAGTCCAAGTTGCACCGGCTCATCCTCTTCTTCAGCCTGCTTCAGCACATTCGAATCGATGTGCAAGAGTCGCTCGGGATCGCAAAGCTCATCTATGTGGATTCGCCTGTGTCGGAAGGCATACTCCACGCGAGCCGCAGTGTGCGTCGTATTCGCGACGGTTATCATCACTGGCGGGGTGGGCTGCCTTTCTTTCTTCCATCGCCTCATGGCCTCGACCCAATCTTTTCCAAGCAAATCGTAGCCGTTAACCACAAGACTCGGCAATGGGACGTGCGATTCAGCCTTACGGTTTAGGTCCGCCTTGACCTCCGGGTCACTGTAGATGTGATAGAGGCGAGATTTGTAGTTCTTGTCGTAAGCGCCGTCATCCCGCACCACCACGCGCGGCGTTTTGACTAGGCCCGACTCAATGGCATCATTCAGCCCGAAATCGCTGACGATCCAGCCGAACAGAGTCTCCTCACCGCTCTTCCTGCCCGTTGGAGCAAATGGCGTTGCCGTCAAATCGAAGGAGGTCAGAATGCCACGCGCTTTATGGATGCGATCTAATCCGCCAATCCATTTCGTCGCCTCATCTAGCTCATCTTTGGGCACACCTGCCATACGCGATTTCGGGGGTACCCGCCATGCGTGGTGCGCCTCGTCGTTGATCACAACGATGTTTTGTGCTGGAGCCATCTCCTGCAGGACATCGCGCACGTATGCCTCGTCGCTCTTTGCACCGCGTTTATCGACGCTACGCTTTTTCGCAATTTGTTCTTCGCTCTCCCAATCGAGCTTGTGCCAGTTGCGTATAAGCACGCGGCAAGTCTGTCCCTGCCGCAGCTTGTCTTCGAGGCCGGGCGGAATGACCTGAAATTCCGCATAATAGTTGCCAGGTTCACCCGGAATGAGCACGCGCAACCTGTTCTTGACCGTTAAGCCGGGTGCGATCAGGAGAATATTCTTGGAAAAACGCTTGTCTTGGGGATAGGTAACCTTGTTCAGGACCTGCCAAGCAATAAGCATGGCCATGAGGATCGTCTTGCCGGAACCTGTCGCCATCTTGCAGCAAAGCCGCGGAAACGGCCCGCCATCACCAGGAATCTCAATTCCCACGCGCTCGGACGGCGGAGCCTCTGTGAACCACATAAGTGTCTCAATGGCTTCCAACTGGCAGAAGAAGAATCGGCGGTTTGAGTCGCGCTGGTCTGGGTCACGCCAGTGCTGTAGGAGCCGCTTAGTGATTCCGCTCGCGCCCGGATAATCCGCCTCGCGCCATGCTTTCACTCGGGGCCGGATTTGGTTCACCAGCGGCAGTTCGAGGAATACGCCGGGATCGTCGAATGTGCGGGACTTCTCCGACGCGCGAACATATCCGGCCTTCCTGCGCTCAGGCTCGCGTGTGAAGAGCCTCGTTTCACGGTGATAGCGCCAGTGCTCGCCTGGCTCTTCGAAAGGTGAGTTGATGATGAGCTGGTCTATCGTTGCGGAGCCGACTTGGGCCTGAGTGCTCACTTCACATCCGCCACTTTCACGCTCTCAATTCCTCGGTCGTCAATGACCTTTACAGCCACGCGTTTGTGCGGACCGGGTTCAAAGGGCAGCGAACAAGTCCCGCGATACTTCTCGATCAGTTCGGAGTCTATTTCCGCTTTCAGATTGCGGGCGAGCCGCGCCCAACCTTCATCATCGTCAGCCATTGGGAAGAAGACCTGCCGGGGATAGAGGCTGCGACCGTCGTAGTCCGTGTCGAGCAGCCACATCGCGATCTTTGACGTGTCGCCGGATTCGATAGTGCCGGTGCGAGTGTTATAGTAGTCGAAGCCACGAACTTCCGCTTCCCATTTCCCCTTGTGGTCACCTTTGGCGACCTGGCGCAATTCGATGTCGGGCCGACCCACGAGCCAAAAACTCTGATTGGAGGCCCGCTTCTTTTTCAAGTCTTCCGTAAGCAAGTCGGCGTTCATCTGCGCCGTCAGGAAGGTCATGCCCGTCTTTTCTTTCGTAAGGCTGTCAATTTCCTTGGCTGCGTCGGGGTCAAATTCAAAGGCAGCGAAGACGATGATCGAAGGGCGCGGGCTGAGAGTTCTCGCTTCTTCCCAGGCAAGTTCCACCTGATTTCTGTCAAGCAGACTGTGTTCTGGGCCGAACGATATGACTACCCGCTCGGGCTTCACTCCCTTCGTTTCGGCATCGGCGTGCAGCCAGCGCGTTCCCGAAAGCGGCTCGACGCGAGAAAAGTCAATGTGGTGCCCACCTTTGCCGCGAAGCCCAGTCTTGAGCAGTTCGTCACGCCATTCGGCATGGCGCAGCGTTGCGCCTTTCCGCGCAACGGAGGCGTCCAGCAGCGGCGTTGCGGCCTCGCGAAAATCGGCGAGAGGCTCCTGTGCCTTTGCCGGCGAGGTTCCAACGTCAATGTCGTCCAGAGAGCGAACGGTTGGCGCGGGCACTGCTTCCACGGTGAATGGGCCAGTTACTCGAACCCGGCCCTTGTCGGAGTAGGGTTGGTCGTAGAGGGTTTCCTGTTCCGTGTATCTGGCGATGGCTGCGTCGATCTGCGCTCGCGTCATGCCTTCGCGGAGTTCGGGATTGTTGGCAATGGATTTGAGCGTTACATGCGGGACAGTCTTGTAGCGGAATCCGCTGTCCACGCCTTCTTCGGGGTGTGCAAGTTCATAGTAATCGAATTCCGCGGTCATGAGCCGCTGTTTGGCGAGAGTGACGGCCACGCGCGACGTATCGCAAGTAATCCAACGGCGACCCCACTGCTCGGCGACGTAGGCCGTTGTACCGGAGCCGCAGGTGGGGTCAAGGACGAGGTCGCCGGGGTCGGTCGTCATAAGGATGCAACGTTCGATGATGTTGGTCGGCGTCTGAACGACGAAATAGTTTTCTGGGTCACGCCCTGCGTTTGTCCAGATGCTGCCTACTTCCGTATAGGGGAAGTCTGAAAGGAACTGCCGGAATCGGACTGTGTTTCCAGCTCGCTGCACACGGCCAGCACGAACCAGCGCTTTGATACCTGACTCGGTCGTCCTCCAGGCCTTGTTACCACCCGGCAGAAATTCAGCTCCGTCCAAACGGATAGGAAACTTATTTGTTGAGCCAACACCATGGGTTTGCAAACTAACAAGTTGAAAGGCTCTCCAGTTCTCGGGGACCGAATTCGGATTCGAGCGCTCAGCCGGAGTCATCGCACGCGTGCGTCCCGTTCCTATCTCCTCAATTTGAGTGAAATGGTCACCCGTGCCAATCCCGGCAATCTGTTCCTCGAAGACTTTGTGGAATTTGTACTTCTCTTTGTTTTTCGCATACCAGACTAGATAGTGAGCCGAAGACTTCAGTTCGGAGCCGATCATGGTGCCGAGGCGGCGATAGCAGATTAAGACGCAAAAGTTTTGACTCCCAAAAACTTCATCCAGAATCTCGCGCACATGATGCACATTCTCATCAGAGATTTGGACGAAGACGGAGCCCGATTCGTGGAGGAGTTCGCGGGCGAGGAGAAGGCGGTCGCGGAGATAGGTGAGGTAAGAATGGATTCCGAGTTCCCAAGTGTCGCGGAAGGCGCGGATCATTTCTGGTTCTTGCGTCAGGTCTTCGTCCTTGCCGTCCTTCACGTCGCGCTTGTTTACGAATGGCTGGAAGTTGGACCCGTACTTGATACCGTAGGGCGGGTCTATGTAGACCATCTGGACCTGCCCAGCCATCCCTTCCTTTTCGAGCAGCGAGTTCATGATTAGAAGGGAGTCGCCGGCAATCAGGCGGTTCGACCAGCCGTGCGCGTGTTTGTAAAAATCAATGGCGTCGTGTAGCGATAACTTTTCTTCGGGCCGTTCGAACAGAGACGGCTGTACCGGCAGGCCATTGCCGTTGCGCTTGCGAACGGCCTCGACGATCGTGCGCGGGTCAATTGTTTCGTGGACGTGCAGCGAGACCGTGGGCACTTCAAACGAGGCGTGTTCTTTCTTCCCAGCCCAAACAAGCTGCGGATCGAGATGGGAGTCGTAGTTTAGTTCTTTTCCGGGCTTTACGTCGGGAACGGGCTGGATGTAGTCGTAGACTTTGTGTGTTGGAAGCGGAGGGTCTGTTTCAGGCGTGACCAATCCCACTGGCGGATTGTTGACCCGCTTCTTGCCAGTGTGCTCGTATCGGTCAATGGCCCGCTTCTTGGGGTGTGAGCCGCTGTCGCTATTGCCCTTTCCTCGCGCCATTGATCCCTTTCTGATGTGAAGAATGCGGGGTGCCTAAACGCTCCCAATTTATCTTCTAATGACTATGTGACGCAACAACCGCGCTCGTGCGCGTGAGGGAAAAAGTAGGCCGAGGGGCTGGCCACGACTGTCGAAGGAGGAGCTAGCGGACCTGTGCGGCGGTCTGCGTAGGCCAAAGCTGATTGATGATCTCGGCTGCGAGAATCAGGCCGTCAAGAGCTTGCCCCGGCGCTAGTATGTTCTGCATGTCTGGATGAGCAAAGCGGTTTCTGAGCCAAGGCGAAGCCTGAATCAGCACATCCACATAAGGAACCGGAGGGACAGACTCCGGCTCGTGACCGAGAATTTCCGCGACGTGTTGATTCAATTCGTTCGCGTTGGCGCGGCGATTCTCTAGGCCCGGAAAGCCCTCGTCGCGCAATAGCCCAGCGTCTTTGGCTTCGCTCAGTAAATCGCCAAGGCTCCTTCGGTCTCGGCCCTTCTTGTCTAGTTTCTTGGCTGGAAGGCGCTTCCTCAGAGCCATTTCGACAGCAAAGAAACTGCGCTCGGACGCCAACGTGTAAAAGGCGTAGTAAAGCCAGCCGTAGAGAAAGAGCGTGACAACCACGTGAAAATAGTCGCGAATGTCCTCCGGCACACCCTCATGCAGCGTGCAATACTGCGACACGCTGTCATACAGATGTTCGAGTCTTAGGAGCGAGAAAAAATCATTTGTTGGGTCACGCTCGAAGAATTGTTCCAGTCTTTTGACGGCAGTCATGCACTTCTCCAAGTAAAGTCAATTCATTGTGTTCTGCGCCCGGTTTGATTTCCAGCAAAGAACGAAAGCCGGGGCCTCGGAGCAGCACGAGGCCCCGGTCATGCATACACCGCTAGAACGGGATATCCTGCGCGGCGGCAGGCTGCGAGTCGTGTGGCGCGTCGGAGCCGGAAGGGAGTGCTTCCGGCTCTTTCTCGCCGCGATTCAGCTTGCGAATCGAACTAGCGCGAATCTGCCAGACCGTCTGCCTGACGGTCGTCGCCTTCTTGCCTTTGCCGATTTCGCGCTCGTACGTGCTGCTAACGAGCTTGCCGGCGACGAGGACAAGATCGCCTTTGCGAAGCGTTTCGGCGGCGCGGTCGCCGAGTGCATTCCAAACCACGACTCGGTGCCAGTCCACTTTCGAAGTCCATTCCTCATCCGCATTCTTCCATGACCGCTGTGTCGCGACGGAAAGAACGGTGAATGCCGCGCCGTTGCAGCGCGCTTCGCGCCGCTCCGGGTCTTTGCCGAGAAATCCTACGATCTGAACCGAATTGAACATTTTTAGAAAATCTCCTTTTCCGCCCCTTTTGCTTGGGGTGCCCCGAACGCGAGAGGAGACCACTCCCAATGCAAGCGGCTGCATTTCGGGAGGGGCACGAGAAATCTTCGACGCTGTTTCAGAAGATTTCTTGGGAGGAAACGGAAAAGCAGAAGCCGCGAAGCTGCCGGGCGTGGGAATTCTCCCGAAGCAGCGCCCAAGCAAGAGCGTGGCGGAAAAGCAAGATTGCCGTGAGTCAATTCGGGGAGGGTTCGAGGCGAGAACTGAGCGTGACTATGCGGCTGGCGCTGCGGGTACTTCCGTTCCTCAGCGGGTCATGGCCGAATACGGGACTTCGATCAGTGGCAGACGAGTGGGGCGACTAACGGCGCAGTTCAGCGAAGCCTTCGCCGGAATCGAGTCAGGCGTCCCGACAATGCGTGCATGACTTCGGTGCCCTGGCTCATGACCGCGCGGATTGGCTGGAGGTCAGAAGGCAGTTCGGGGGTTGGCACTGGCGGAATCGGCTTCAGAAGAGCAATAAGCCAAATGACCAGGGCCACGTGGAAGGACGTTAACCGGACAATCTTCCACCAATGGAAATAGGGCTGTAGCCATTCCTTCGAAACAGCGTTGTTAACGACTTGCGCCAACGAATACAGGAACAAACCAATCGCGATTCGCCTTTGAATTATCCCGATATTCACGTCGTAATGCAGGGTCAGCAAGAAAAGCATCAGAAGGACGGCGGCAGCCGTCAGTTCTAGATCGCGTTCCAAGCTGAGCACGAAAGCCGGCAACTGGGAGGGAGCTTGAACTGCGAACCAAAGAGCCACAGCGAGAAGTGTCGAGGAGCTCGCGGCGACGAGCCACTTCATGACAACCCGAAGTCCCAGATATGGACGCGAGGCGGTCCATGCGAGCTCGCCGATCGCTGCACCCCGCCAGACGAGAAGCGCAGCTTGCGTGGTCCAAAAAAAGTAAAAGGCCGGGCGAGACGCATAGCCCATCCGGTGGTACACCCAATAGAGCGGAAGACCGTGCACGAGGACAGCGGCGGTGTATCCACTGAAAACCGGCAGTTCGCGGTACAGCCGTCGCCGGAACGCAAGCACGCACACGATTGGTTCGAGGAGCATGCTTACGTACCACAATACGAGTTCGGCGGTTGTCAAGCCCATATGCTTAGGAAGGCGTGATGATATCACCGAGGAATAGGGGCATTGCACAAAGCCGGACGCACTTCTTTGGGCATGGATTCGCCGTACTGCGGCCTATGTATTTAGGTCGGATTCGAGAATAGGCAATCCCTGCTCCTGGGCAATCACATTCAAAAACTCGTCGGCGAGCCGCGCGAAAAATCTGACTTTCGCAGTCAACGCAGTCAAGAGTCCGGTGGGAATGATGCCGAACCGTATTTGCAGCCGAGCGAACCAGCATTGCGCCTTGAATTTGAGGGCGACAGCGAGCCGGTTACTTTCGCCGGCGAGCGTGATTTCAGGCAGGAACTTTGCTGCCCGGTTGAGCAAACGTGTGACCTGGTCGAAATCCGTTTGAATCTCAGTTAGATAAGCGAGAGCGAGCTCGCGGCGCTCGAATTGGATTTTCTTGAGCATCTCTTCGTACTCGGCCAGCCGACGATCCACTTCCTCGAAATGCTGATGTCGGACTGGCAGGAAGTCCCTGACGGTCAGAACGTGGGGCGGCTTGGACCGCTTAGGTCTCCAGAGGCTATAGATCAAGACTATGAAGAGAACCACAGTCAAGCCAAAGAAGAAGAACAAGCTGAACATGAACCTGACCCCTAGTCCGGCAATTCTGAGCCGCACGCACACAATCGCCGTCCCCCTCGCTGGGCCCGGCTTCAACGATTTTGCGACCTGTTAAAATAAGCTGGGCGTATCATAACGAGTAATTCCACAGAAGGCTATAGGCTACGACACGCCCAGCCGCTCAAACGTTACTCAGACTGTAGTACCACCGATGGTCGTTTTCTTGGGACTCGGTGGCCAGGGTGGGGGTGGCGCCCCATCCGCAACGAGGAAGCTGCTGAGCTTCGGCCACGGCGGCGGAGGAGCCCCATCCGCTACGAGATAGCCGCTCGGTTTCGGCGGCCAGGGCGGAGGTGGAGCTCCGTCGGCAACCAATCGCCCGTGCTTGCCGACTGCATGGATTAGCGCTGAAGCTGCGAACAACATAAGAGCAGCCAACGCCACAACTGACGTTGTACGTTTCATTGAACCTCTCCTTATTGGTTGGTATACGTGGCAATACTGCAAAGCCACGCTGGTTCAAAGATGCTCTAAGTCAGCGCTACTGGGCACGGTTTTCTTCGTGGCGTGAGTTTCGGCAGGGGCCGGCAAATTCCCAGACGCGGGAATTGCTCATGTCGTGGCGGAGGAGCAGCCGAACGAGCTATTGGCGAATGAAATCAGGTCAGGCAGATGTATCCGGCTAGAGCGACGACCGCCAGCGAATTGCACTGGCAGCAAAGTTTCGCACCGACATTGCGTCTCCGAAGCGATACGGCCCGGGTCCCTGCAGAGAGGGGCAGCAAGAGTCTCCTAGCTTTCTCTCGGAAACTCTCATCGAAGCGGAATGAGGCGGTACCCCATCGTGGCGTGAACGGGAGGGATGCTCATTCCGTCGCGATAACTTTCTGTTCTTCAAGTTCCTTCAACCGAGTGCGAAGTTGGTCATGGGTGTTCACAACGAAAGTCCGGGCGTCTCTGAAACCACTTTCTGCAAGGACCTGAAAGGCTTGGGAACAATAACCGTCGAGCTCCTCATCACTGCAATATTCTTTAAGCGAGTCCAGGAGTTCCGTCAATTTGTCCTCGGGAGATCGCTGCTCAGCTTGGCCCTTTATCTCCTGAATGACAGCCTTCATCTCCTCGGGATTGTTACGAGCGAGACACTCCCCTATGCGGACTCGTTTCTCTTCGTCCGGTAGGCGGCGTAGAAGGGATTCCAGGTGAGTCCGAATTGCTTCGCTCGAACGTCTGGCAATGATGGCTGCCCTGGCGTGCTCGCGTGTACGTTTTTGTTCGTCTTGGTAGACTTCGCGTGGGCGATCCGCAATCGCGATTGGGTCTTGCCTTACATAGGCGGCGAAAGTCAAAGGGTAATGATAGCGGGTGAGAAACGCTCCAAACTCCTGATACGAACGCCTCGCCTTATACCCCGCGAAAGCGATCAGCAACATGGAAGCAGCGAGCACAGCCATTAAGGCATGGTTGACAAATCCATGCCTGCGCCCCACGTCTGCTCGCAATGAGGGGAAGTCAATCTCCACGTCCAGCGAGTCGCCCGGCTCCGCCGAGGAATTGAACCACCGCTCGAACCTGGCATTAGCCGCTTGCTTGAAGCTTGAGGAATCGATCTTTGCTCGCCAGTGCAAGAGCGAAAGGTAAGCCATCGGATAGACCATTTGAAGCTGCGATACGGCCACGGCTTGCACTGGCGCGTTTAGCTTTTGCCCATAGTTCTTTCCGGTGCTCGGGTAGAGGACAAGCGAATTTGCATGGTCCCATCCTTTCGGCAGACTTGCGTACGTGATGAAGCACAACGAATGCGCCTTCTCCGAGTAAGTGATGACGTAATAGAAATCGTCCGGGTTCGGCACATTCACATCGGTTATTTGGCGGCAGTCGGTTGTTTCGTCCGGCGTGACAATAACCGCCGAATCATTGCCGAACCGTGCCGCGATGCTCCTGGCAACCCTGTCGGCAACCCAGCGCATATACTGCGGCTTCCCGGAAATCGCGTCGTTGAGGAGCGGAATAATCCCGAGGCACAGACTCAGGACGAGGAGGGACGCACCGACCAGGGTGATCGACACGAATCTCTTCTTTTGCTTTTGATAGCTCTCGGTCACCGCGAACTCCGACGAGACAAGTATCTCCATACTATCTCAGCCCAGCGGAGAAACTCACGGCTGAAGGTTGTCGCTCTAGGTGGCCCGCTAGTTAAGCGGGCGGCGCGGATGATTCACCCGCGCCGATGGCGTTCAGCATGTGAATTGCCGTTCGCTGGACGTATTCGAGGCTTTCGCTGAGGACCTTCGCGTCGCCGCCATACAAGCCAATGTAGTCTTGCGCGGCTGAGCCGGTTTCGAGTCCGATTGCGCTGCAAACGACAAACGCGACGGCCTCGGCTTCCGTTTCGCGGACACGCTTCGTCGTGCTGCTCCGGCGAGCATCGCGGTGCATGAGTTCGTGACTTACTTCGTGAGCTAGGGTCGCAAATTCCTCGGCCGGAGACTGGCCTGGCAGCAATGTGATCTTGCCGCCTAGCGACATGCCGCGCGCCGGTGCGATTTCGTCGGAATATTCCAGCGCAATGCCCTGATCGGCGACGAATTTCGCAAGCCGCTCACGATATGCGCCCGGATCGCCATCCACGCGGCCAATTTCAGGTAACGCCTGGCCGTCCGTTTGGCTAATGTCCCACACGTGCGTTCCGCGGAATCCGACAACCGTCGAGGATTCGTCCGGCGCGGTTTCGTCGTTGTTCTGGGCCTTCTTCCGAACGATAGGAGCGAGAATCAGAATGCCCTTTTCGCCCTTTTTCACGAAGCGGCCCAGCTTGTGCCACGCGTGAAACCCCGCGACATACGTCGCATTAGGCTTCTGCGAAGCGATGAGCAAGATGTTGTGGAGCGAGTAACGATGGAAGCGCGCCATCGCGGCAAGGTATTCCCGCAGTCTCCCACTGTGGCCCTCTTCGAGGGCTTGGCGAAGCTGCTCGATGGCGTTGCTTGCGATCTGTTTTGCTTGTTCGACTTTCATTTTTTCTGTCCTCCTGTTTCGGGGAGTCTGGCTCCCTTCACCCCACAGCCGAGGGAGCCAGCGACGAAACAGGGGGACACAAGCGGAGAGATTGGCGCGTCCAGGTCGGAGCGGGCCGCACGTCTGAGTGACAGGAGGTTTTGCTGGCGCGAAGCGTGCTAGTGGAGACCGGAGGCGGACGAAATCAATCGCCGGGACGGGACAATCTCGGAGCGGGGAGAAGAGCAACAGCGAAACGCGGATCAGTAGCAAGCTTTAAGAACGGGAGGGAACGGGGCGCGAGTCGGAGAGAAGTATCACTGTGCGGACCAAGCAAGCAGGTCACGCGTCGGCAGAAGTGCGACTGGTTTGCAAGCTGATTTCACATGGGCGGAGCGGTACTGCTCAGGTGAGCTTCGAGACGGCGAGCCGCATCATGGAGGTCACGCTCAGCCACGATGTTGTAGCGGTCGAATACCGAGCGTGTCTTGTGCCCTGAGATCGCCATTGCAACTCGCTCTGGAACGCCTGCGCGCACCATGTTGCGAACGGCACTGCGCCGCAGGTCATGGAACAAGCGGCCAACCAGACCAGCGCGTTTGCAGGCGGAGGTCCAAGCTCTTTGGAAGTTGCCGATCTGCTTCCCTCTCCGGCAGAAGACGAATTCACAATTTGCCGAATGTGTTTGGTTTGTGACTTCTTGGTTCCTGAGAAGCTGAAGGAGCTCATCGGTGAGCGGGATGGTTCGGGCCTGCCCGTTCTTTGTTGTCCCAGGCTCGAGATGAGCGGTGCGCGCTTCCAGGTCGATTTGGCACCATCGCAACTGTAAAAGTTCGCCCTTTCGTGCTCCCGTGAAGTAACCGAATGTCAGGAGCGGTTTTAGATAGTGGGGAAGTTCGCGTAAAAGAGCTAAATACTCCCGATGCTCGAAAAATCCCTGACGAACGTTGGACTCCTTAAGCATGGGAATAAACGGCACGCGAGTAACTTTGGGTGGCGTCATTTTGCTGGCTAGGTTGAACATTCGCTTGAGCGCTGCGAGTTCACGATTGATCGTTCCGTTCGATGCGCCTTGTTGCTGGCGAGCGATCATGTAAGTCCGAGCCCGCTCAGTTGTGATTTCGATTGCTGAGAGGCCGTTGAAGACCGGCATCAAATGGAGATCGATTCTTCGCTTGAGCCACATAAGCGATTTTCGGTCGTTGGCCCGATATTCGTTTAGCAGCTCGTCGGCCAACTGACGGAAACCGGTACCGTCAGTTTTTCGCTCGGGCGAATATGCAGTCTCGGGCGCTCCTTCGCGAGCGCGTAGCAAACGCCTGGCGTCAGCGTACTTTTCGGACTTGCTGCTTTCGCGGAAAGCTTTGCCACTCCTGTAGTATTTGATCCACCAAATGCGGCCTCGCCGGTAGAGCATTCCCATAGCGCACCATGTGCTTTCGGATGAGTTCTTAGTCGGTAACCCTAACCAGGGATTTGGATATACAATGAGGTCCCGCTTCCTGAAGGTCGGTTATGGGTGATGTCTTAGGACTGCATTCCCTGCGCGTCGGTCTGTTCCGATTCAGGCTCGTGCCCGAGCAACCGCTAGAAGTGCCGGCTCTGAATAAGGGCAACATGCTTCGCGGTGGTTTTGGCCACGGTTTTCGGAAGCTGTGCTGTATTCCCGAGTGCAGAGACGCGAGGCTTTGCCCACTTGCAGCTATTTGCCCCTACAAGGCCGTGTTCGAGCCTTCTCCGCCGCCGGGATCGGAGCGCTTGGCGAAGAATCAAGACATCCCGCGGCCCTTTGTTTTCCGCGCTCCTCACACGAACCAAACCCGTTTTCAAAAGGGCGAAGCGTTTGAGTTCGGGCTTGTTCTAATCGGACGGGCTGTTGATTACTTGCCATACTTCGTGCTGTCGTTCAGAGAACTCGCCAATGAGGGGTTAGGCCTGAATCGGGCGAAGTGCGCTTTGGAACGTGTCGAGCAAAGGCGAACCTCCGCCAATGGTCTCGGGCGTGCCACTGGTGAGGGGAGGCTGGTCTATAGCAAGGATTCTGGAGTTTTCCACTCGACTGAAAACGAGGGCGTCGACAGCTACGTGAACTCACGGCTGCGAGAATTGAGTTCTCCGAATGGCGACCAATCTCGACAGAACGTGACCATCCGGTTCCTAACACCGACATTTCTGAAAGCCAACGGGGAAGTGATCCGGCGACCGGAGTTTCATCATCTTTTTAAGCGACTCCGCGACCGGATCAATGCACTCTGCACGTTTTTTGGGGACGGCGCGCTTGATTTGGATTTTCGTGGTGTCGGCACGCGGGCCGAAAAAGTTCAGAGCGTTTCCGCCCGAACGGAGTGGGTGGAACGCTGCCGCACATCCTCGAAAACGGGGCAGCGTCATGAGCTTTCGGGCTTCATGGGCGAAGCCACTTACGAGGGCAACGTGGAGGAGTTCTTGCCGTTGCTGGCGCTTGGCGAACTGGTTCACGTCGGAAAACACACAGCCTGGGGCAACGGCCGGATCGAACTGCAGTCAGGTACGGGAGTCAAGTGCTAGAGGAGCAGTTCCAATTGGTCACTGGGCATAGCCCCGCTGAGCATCAGCGCGAGTGTGGGGAGGCACTAGCCACAGGGAAATCCGTCATTCTTCGAGCCCCTACTGGCTCAGGAAAGTCCGAGGCAGTGTGGATACCGTTCCTTCGTTGTCGGGGTAAGAGACTCCCCATGCGCATGATCCATGCGTTGCCGATGCGTGGGTTGGCGAATCAACTGGAAGAACGAATGAAGGACTATGCCGGTCCCGGCCTGCGCGTATCGGCCATGCACGGCCAGCGTCCGGAGAGTGTCTTGTTTTACGCTGACGCCATCTTTGCCACCATAGATCAGGTGGTCGCCTCTTATGCATGTGCTCCCCTCAGCTTAAGTGTACGCCATGGCAACATCCCGGCTGGCGCTGTCGCTAGCAGTTTTTTGGTTTTTGACGAAGTACACACATTTGAGCCTCGACTCGGCCTGCAATCGATTCTGGTGCTGGCTGAGCGAGCCCACCAGATGGGCATGCCTTTTGTAATCATGTCGGCAACTCTACCGAAGAATTTCATTCGAAGTTTGGCCGAACGATTGGGTGCCGCGCCAATTGAGGGCGGTCGGTTGAAAAGTAAGGAAGGAGAACCTCGCCACGTGACCCTGCGAGTGTTGCCAGAAAAACTGAGTGCTCGAACGATTTTGGACTACGCCCCAAAGGTCAATCGGACGGTCGTTGTCGTGAACACTGTGCAGCGTGCACTCGGTCTGTATGAGCAGGTGCGAGATGAATTCCGGTGTCCGGTGATTCTAGCGCACTCGCGCTTCTACGACGAAGACCGGCGGACCAAAGAGCAACAGATCGAAGCACTGTTTGGGAAGAAAGCAGCGCAAGGTCGGTGTCTGCTGATCGCCACTCAGGTCGTGGAGGTTGGACTGGACATTTCCTGCGACCTTCTGATTACAGAACTAGCTCCCGTAGACGCCCTGGTGCAGCGTGCTGGGCGCTGCGCCCGCTGGGGAGGGAAGGGTGACGTCATTGTTCTTACGGAGCTCGACACGAAGAGACCCTACGACGAGACCCTAGTGGCCGTGACGGAGCGAGCCCTCCAAGAGCACAACGTGGACGGCCAGGAACTGACATGGGAAGTTGAAACAGCCCTTGTCGACACAGTGCTTGATCCCCATTTCAAGGAATGGGCAAAGCCGGATGCGGCTGGCAAGGTTTTAGCATCGTTGGCTGAGGCTGCCTTCACAGGAAACTCAACGAAGGCAGAACAAGCGGTGCGCGAAACCCTGACCGTCGAGGTCGCTCTACACGATACTCCCCAGGCCTTGGGGCCAGCTATCCTCAGACTTCCCCGATGCCGCTTGCATCCAGGGGTTTTCCAACAGTTCGTCCGCAAGCAGAGGCCTAATGTTTGGCAAGTGGTCGTAGATCGAGACCCTGACGATGACTATCGAACCAGAATCGAGTTTCTATCTGTGAACGGGAAATCGAGACTGATACCTGGCGGCCACTATATCGTTGACCCGCAGTTTGGTTGTTACGATGCCGAGCGCGGTTTGCGTCTCGGGGTCCCCGGCCAATCAGCAGAGCCGTTTGCCCCGGGACAATCGAGAGACCGATTGAAAGGTGAGCTGCAAATCGAACTGTGGCAGGACCACATAAGAGAAGTCGTCAAGGCCTTCGAAAGGTATGTGCTTCCCAAGGAGCGAATGGCTTTTGAAGCCTTGAGTCGATGGTTGGGGAAGACTCAAGACGAACTGTTAAGCGTCGCTAGGGCTGTTCTCGTTTTACACGACCTTGGCAAGCTCGCCCGGCAATGGCAAGGAAAGATTCAGGCGGGACTGGAAGGCAAACTTTCTCAGGGGTCTTTTCTGGCACACCGCGGGGGTTCCGTCAGCGGACTCCCACCCCATGCGACTGTCTCCGCTTGGGTTGCGACCCCCTGCCTCCGCCGTCTGGCTGGTACTGACTGGGAGCAGACGTTGGCGGTGCCGGCCTTAGCGGCGATTGCCCACCACCACAGCGTGCGAGCCGATATTACTCCTGAATTTGAGATGACCGATGGATGCTTCGAAGTAGTCGCAGACTGCGCGCGAGGCGTCGCTGGCCTTGAGGTTAAACGCGACGATTTCAATACGAAACCACCGCAAGGCAGCGGCTCCTGTGGGGTTGGTTTGAACTTTCTGTTGCCTGAGGGCTACACGTCCTACGTGTTGCTTTCCCGATGGCTCCGCTTGGCGGACCGAATCGCCACGGGAGGTGGGGAAGAAACGATCTTTCAATATGAGAAATGGATGGGCGATTCCTAAGGGACAGGTTAATTATTGCGAGCCTTGCCGCTAGGATGAGAGCATGACCGGCTGCCAAGTGCGTATGCTTCTAGATCTCGCTTGGGATGTCAGCGCACGTGTCGATAATGAGCGTGTTGTTCAGTGGACGCAGCTCCAGGGATTGTCGCCTCTAGATGTTGGCTTCCGAGTGAGAATTGCTGAGAAGTTCATCTGCGGCCGACTTCTGATAGTTCCCAAGACCCTGCCTTTGTACGCAAAGAATTTCTTGCGGCTATGCGAAGGCGAAAAGAGACGTTTTGACCAGTTGGGGGAGCCACTCCCCAGCCTGAATGTCGTTGACCAGCGCCGGTACATTGAAAAACTAGTTTGGCTCGGTGGTTTGGACTCAAGGGGAAAACGCTATGTGGATCAACTGTATGGTTTCAGTCCATTCACCGCGCTGAAGCAAGTCGAATTGGCTGAGCAAGAGCATCTAAGCCCTCCCGCGATCGCCAAGAGAGTGAGTGCAATCAACAGGAGATTGGTCGCTGCTGCTCACCTAAGCCAGCTTCAGCCTATCGAACGCCTGTATGCCTTCTTGCGTTAGGAGTCGAAGCTTTGGAGTACAGACTTATAAAAAGCGGATTGGAAATGTTCGATACGGCTCGAGCTTACGGGTTGGCTCAACTTCTGCAAGTGCTGGCCGGAGGAAGGGCCGCGCCGAGAATCCTGAGTCAAGGAGGTGTTTTTACGCTGACCATTTCGACAAAGCCAAATCCCGCCACTTTGAAGAGCTCAGACCTTTGGCGCGGCGCATTTGGCGAGAGCAACTGGCAAAAGGTCTTCCTAACCTACAAGAGGGCTTGGTCAAGTCAGCGCGACAAGGTGAAGAGGAGCTTGGAAAGCCACTCGGCAGATATTTTTGGTAAGGCCGAGACAGACGGACTCGCAGTGGTCTTCGGTGGCAATTTCGCATTGCCGGGGCCGTTGGACCCAGTCGGATTCAAAGGACTGAAAGGCCTGACGGCAGGTAGCTATTCGGAAGGTCAAACCACCGTAGATGAATTCAATTGGGCTTTGGGTTGCTTGGGTGCTGCCGCGGCCCAGCGGTACAAGATCCAAAAGGCTGTAGGCAATAAGTGGGAATACTACGTGACCCTGCCTGTTCCGGAGGAAGTCCAATTTGGTGACTTCCATGCAGTTCGGCAGCTAGTCTATGACAAGGGACTCAGCTACAACGGCGTACGCAACGCCGCCGCTCACTTTTCTCTCCTCTTGGCGAGCGCCATCCGTGAAAAAGCGCAAGGCAACCCGCACTTTCCAGTGCGGTTTTCAAACGTATTGTACTTCTCTCTTTTTCAATCCGGCCAGCAATTCAAGCCCGCTATTGGAGGCGCTGTGAATGTAGGGAGACTTATCGAGATCGCTCTGGCTCGGCCAGAGGTGGCGTTGGAGATGTTCAAGACTTGGGATTACTTGTTTCGCCGGGGCAGTGCTCAAGGGAACGAAGACTTAGCTCAGGCCATTACGGAACTGGTGATGGCACCTTCGCTCGATACTTATTACCGCCACGCACGAATCTTTAATCGCTATGTAGTGGATTCGACGAAGCGCGTAAGACCCGAGTATTTGTACGACGAAACCGCACTGAAGGAGGTGCTCAACTATGCTGAGCAGTGACTCGAAATTGTCAGAGGTGTTCGCAGAAGAGAGCGTCAAGTCCTTTGGAAAATGCTTGCGATACGCACTCTGGCGTGACGAAGACTACGCTTCTCTCATAGAGTTCGAGAATGCAGAAACTCCAACTCAATTTGCCGATGCGGTGAGGAAGTTTCTTCGAAGATATCGGAGTGGCGGCTTCATGGATCAAACTCAGCGAAGCCGGGCTTCCGAGATGCGCAAGCAAAACCGCTGGGATGGACTTAAAAAGCTTCTTCGGCAGTACGAAGTGGGACCTCGACCCAGTGAGGGGCAGCTTGAGAGGTTGATGCAACTGGCGAATGACACTAACGGAGTGCGATTAGTTCAGTCGGCCATCATTTCCTATGGACTCACCAAGAGGGAGCCATATAAGGAAGTTGAGGAACTGGAGAAGGAGAACTGAAATGGCAGACAGCCCAGTTTTTGAGGTCGCGATTCTTGGACGTGTAGTTTGGAACCTACATTCACTGAATAACGAAGGCACTGTGGGCAATGTCAGTGAGCCGCGCACAGTTGTTTTGGCGGACGGGTCGAAGTCCGATGGCATCTCGGGGGAGATGCTCAAGCATATCCATGCGCAGAACGTCTGGCTGGTCGCGGAAGACAAGAGCCAACTCTGCGAACCGTGCAGAACACTGAACCCTCAGAAAGCTGACAAGAATCCGGCTGTACTAGGAGTTAAGACTGCGAAAGCGAAAGTAGCAGCAGAAAGCATGAGCGTCGCAATCTCCAGTTGTGCGCTGTGCGATTTACACGGCTTCTTGGTTCAAAGGCCCACGATAGCGCGGGCCTCTACAGTGGAATTTGGGTGGGCTGTAGCTCTGCGTGACGGGTACCATCGGGATATCCATCTTCATGCGCGTCACGCTGTTGAGGGGCGCGCCGAAACGACCGAAGGTCAGCAAGAGGGACCAGCCGAAGTATCCGGCCAGATGATTTATCACCGGCCCACGCGTTCGGGTACCTATGCCTTCGTCAGTGTCTTCCAACCCTGGCGAATCGGCTTGAACGAGGTGAACTACGAATACGTTGAGGGTGTCGATCGGGAGGCGCGCAATAAGCTGGCAATCGAAGCTTATAAGGCAACTTTTGCGCGCACTGGTGGCGCAATGACTTCCACTCGGCTGCCGCACGTGGAAGCTCTTGAGGGTGTTGTGTTGGTTTCCAGTCGCAACTTCCCGGTCCCTGTGACGAGCCCTCTTCAGGATGACTATCGAGAGAAAACTGAAAAAGTCGGGCAAGCGGTAGAGGGGTTAGAGGTTCAGCGTTTCGGTGCTCTGCCGGAACTTTACGTCATCTTAAATGCGCTTGCAAAACGACGTTTGTTCGCGTTGCAAATGGGAGGAACGTCGAAGAAAGGAAAACAGTAAACCATGGCCGAGTGGCTCCAAGCTGAAGTTGAGTTCGCCAGTTTCTACAGCTACCGAGTGCCTGACCTTTCTCCGAGTTTCGCGCTATGCTCCCCGGTGCCGAGCCCGGCAGCTATCCGGCTGGCAGTCGTAGACGCTACTATTCGGCACACTGGAGATGTTAACGAAGGCCATGCAGTTTTTGAGTTAATGAAGCGAGCCAGATTGGAACTTCAACCACCAAGCCGTGTCGCTGTGATGAAGTTTTTTATAAAGCGACTGAAGCCAGAGAAGCCGACCAAGGGAAAACGCGCGAGTGTGATCGAATCGACCGGTATTCGAGAATATTGCTTGCCATGGGGCCCGATGGTCTTTTGGATTGAGAGCGATCAGCCAGAACGCATCGCCCAATCCCTACAGTGGCTGCGCCGCCTCGGAACGACCGACTCACTTGCGAGTTGCACCGTGGGAGCAGGCACTCCAAATTTTGCGTCCTGCATTAGACCGGCGAATGGCTTGACACTTCAGACCACTAATTTCGCGCAGCGCCCGGTCTTTACCCTCCACGAGCTCAAACCAGAGACGCAATTCAATCAGGTGAATCCGTTCGCGGACGAAAGACCAGGTAAACCTTTTGAGAAGCGGCTTTATGTTCTTCCCTTGGTTCGAGAAAAGGTTGGCGAAAACTGGGTGATCTATCATCACGAGCCGTTTGCGGCTTGAAAGCAGTCCGGGCCAGGGGTGAGCCTTTTGAAAAGTGCTTGTATATTTTCCGCTAATGTTGCGATTGAATAAGCGAGAATTGGTTTATCCATCAGCGCTGACGGCTTTTTGCCAAGTGGCCAACATGAGTACCCAGTCGCTCCACTCCCAAAGGGCCCTTCGGCCTCAAGAATCAGCCGGCCAATGGAATCTGTTCACAGGCGAGCTGGAGCCAATACCTCCTCAGAATGGTGACGCCCCGGAATCTGGTTGGTTGTTCGACCCTGAATGGGGCATGGTGTTGCCAAAGAATCCTGCTGGCCAGGAAGTCGTTGTCGACGAAGGGGTTTCGATTGCCTTCCCCGATGGAGGCTCAGAAATCCCGAAAGAGCCCTTGGTCTTTGGCGTGCTGCCCAAGCGCGCAAAAGAACTACCAATGGTTGCCAAAGCAGCTGATTCGGCACAACTGATTCTGTCGGGCTTCGGAATCTTTCTGAGCAAGAAAAGTGAACGGCTGCTCGTCAAGTTGGGCGGCAAGGTGGTTTACGAATTTCCTTTCTTCCGCATAAGCGAAGTGGTGGTTGCCTCGCGAGGGGTTTCGCTGTCTTCCGATTTGATCAAAGACTTTTGTGAGCGCGGCATCCGCGTTAGTTTCGTGGAGCCATCCGGTCGGCCCTACGCAATGTTGTCCTCCCCCGTTCTGACTGCCACGGTCGAGTCCCGCCGCGAACAGCTTCTCGCCTATAACGACTCACGCGGTTTGCAGTTTGCGCGGTTGGTGGTGCGGGGCAAGGTCCGCAATCAGCGCCACGTCTTGCTGTATTTCGGAAAATACCTGAAGCAGTCGGACGCCGAGCGATTTGAATCCATTTCCGAAATAGCAAGAAAGCTTCGCACGGTCGAACTCCAAGCCCGAAGGATTGACGGTGGTTCTGTGCAAGAGAGACGCCAAGAGCTCATGGGCTTGGAAGGTGCCGCGGGACGGCTCTACTGGGATGGCATGAGAACCATAGTGGAAAGCAAAGTCGAGTTCATGGGGCGCGTCCATCGCGGTGCCACCGACATCGTGAATGCGCTTCTGAACTACGGCTATGGAATTCTATACGCTCATGTCTGGGGCGCGGTGGTTAACGCCGGCCTCGAACCGTTTGCGGGCTTTCTGCACGTGGATCGGCCTGGCAAACCATCCTTGGTTTTGGACTTGGTTGAGGAATTTCGTCAGCCTGTTGTGGACCGCACCATCATTGCGTTCATCAACCTGGGCCAGTCGATGAAAATGGAAAACGGCCTCCTGGACCAAGAAACGCGAAGAGCGATTGCAGAAAAAATTCTTGAGCGATTGGGGAGCACCGAGTCCTTTCGCGGCCAACAGTACCAGATACGGTCAATTATCCAAATGCAGGCGCGTTCTTTGGTCAGCTTCCTTCGAAACAAGAGCAAGTACAAACCGTTCAGTTTTCGGTGGTGATTGATACTGCGTCAACGGCGAAACCGATGGAACTCCATACGCTTGTTATTTACGACGTTGAAGATGATCGCGCCCGGACGCGGGTGTCAGAAGCCTGCAAGGATTTTGGGCTAGAACGAATTCAGTATAGTTGCTTCCGGGGAAGACTGTCGCAGAACAAACGCGAAGAGCTCTACGAGCGAATGCGAAAAATTCAACGCGAATGGGAAGTTCGTTGGAAGAAAGACTTCCCAGAATCGCAGGTTGAACAAAATGATGTGCCCCTTCCTCCCGATGAGAAAGCTTCGGGTAAATGGGAGCCGGCATTCAAGATCCTGATTCAGCCACTCTGCGAAAAAGATGTGAACGGCGCAACTTATGCCTATCTGTTTGTGGATGTCCCGAAACTGGCGGCCCGCGACCAGCAGCAAGCAAGCGCGTCGGAATCATGATTGAGCTTAAGGCATTGTCGGCGGGATCGACGCTGGTACCGCTTCGGGTCAATGACCTGAAACAGTTTCAGTATTGCCCTCGCATTGTATTCTACAACACGGTCATGCCGGTCGAACGGAAGAGCACAGTGAAAATGGAGCGCGGCAAAGAAGAAGAATTCAAACTGGACGCCCTGGAAAAACGGCGGACTCTAGCGCGCTATGAGCTTGGCTCTGGAGAGCGTCGCTTTCATGTTTGGATTGAATCTCCGAAGCTCGGCCTGAGCGGGAAGCTTGATCTTCTGATTGTTTCGCCTCGGGGCTATTTCCCCGTAGATTTCAAGTACACTCGGGGTCGGCCTCATCGGAATCATGTTTTTCAACTCGCGGGATATGCAATCCTCGTTGAGGAGGAATTTAAGAGCAAAGTCGAAATGGGCTTTATCTACCTGGCGCCGGTGCAAAAGGTCATCGCAATTCGCATGACGCGGCAGTTGAAAGAAAAGACGCTTGGTGTTTTGACGGAGATTCGAAATATGATCGGAGAAGGCATTCTGCCGCCTCCGACTGAGGTTCGAAGCAGATGCACTGAGTGCGAGTTTCGAAACTACTGCGGGGATGTCTTTTGATGATGCCGGTCGGGATCATGGATTCGGAGCTTGGTTTTTCGCAAACCTCGGCGGTTTTCGCGCAACCCAAACCTTTTCGTACAATTCCCAATTTGTTTGGGTATAATTCGTTGATAGAGCGAGAGATACCGAGCGGTTCCAGAGCCTTCCCCGATGAAGAGGGGACTGAAAGTGGGCGGCCCGTTGGTGCGTGGTTTTCTCTGCCTAGTTCCAGAGCCTTCCCCGATGAAGAGGGGACTGAAAGCAAGGTTCGACGATCACTTTCGTGAATCAGGACGCGTTCCAGAGCCTTCCCCGATGAAGAGGGGACTGAAAGGTTCACGCTCACGTTCAAGCCTCCTGTAGTCTGTTTGTTCCAGAGCCTTCCCCGATGAAGAGGGGACTGAAAGTGGCCTTCGGTGCGGCAGGAAATTCAGCGCAGGAGCGTTCCAGAGCCTTCCCCGATGAAGAG